>JFJP01020133.1_pt1 | contig 22512 bp, 17 predicted proteins | sample 431651 | NCBI WGS metagenome assembly JFJP01 (sample SAMN02602958, study PRJNA72255) | Microbial mat metagenome, whole genome shotgun sequencing project. | biome: fresh water; feature: sink hole; material: water; isolation source: purple microbial (photo- and chemosynthetic) mats found in...
CAGACCACCCTCAACGGCATCCAGGTCATGCTCGCCGCGGCGCTCACTTCGGCGCACGCCCAGGCGCTCCCCGTCAACCTGAACGCCCTGGCCGAACAGCTGCGCTGCTCCCCCACCTACATGAAGAAGGTGGCCAACCTGCTGGTCCGCGGCGAACTGCTGAACTCCCGGCGCGGCGTGCGTGGAGGCGTCTTCCTGGCGCGCCCCGCCGAGGACATCCTGCTGCGCGAGGTCGTGGAGTGCTGCCAGGGGATGCTCACCGCCGACTACTGCGAGAGTCGCCCCGAAGGAGGGGTGCAGGTCTGCGGCTTCCACCAGGCCATGGCCGAGTTGCACGGCGCGCTGATCGGCGTCCTGGACAAGTGGAGCCTGGCCGATCTCCAGCGTTGCCCCCGGGGCCTGGACGGCGCCAAGCCCGTGCGAAGCTGCCGCATGGGCCGCACGCTCTGACTACCTTTGCACGATGCCCCACACCGGCAAGACCCTCCCCCATGTCGCCCGGGCGCTCCGCGCCTCCCACGAGGCGCACCCCCTGCGGCACCTCCCCCTGGAGGGGGCCTGCAATCTGCGCGACATCGGGGGGATCGGGGCGGGGCCGGGGTTCCGCCTGCGGAGTGGACTGCTCTACCGCTCCGACGACCTCTCGCACCTGACCGACGGCGACCTCGGACGACTGGGCCAACTCTCCCTCCGCTGCGTCATCGACCTGCGCACCAGTGACGAGCGGGCACGACATCCCGACCGCCTGCCTGACCCCCTTACCGACAACGGGACCGAACACGCCCAGATCGAGCCGACCGCAAGCGCCTCCAGAGCCGCGCGTCCCTCGATCCTTCAGCTCCACATCCCTGTAGCCCCGCACCTCCAGCAGCCGGGACGCCTCGCCTTCACCTGGCAGCTGGCCTCCCATCCGGGAGCCTTCGACGGCAAGCAGCAGCTGGCCGACCACTACCGCACCCTGCGCCTGCACCGCACCGGGGAGATCGCGAGGGTCTTCGAACAACTCGTACAGCCCGAGGCCCTGCCCTGCCTGATCCACTGCACGGCCGGCAAGGACCGCACCGGGCTGATCGTGGCCCTGCTGCAGCGGGTGGTCGGGGTGCCCGCCAGCAAGGTCCGCCTGGACTACCTCGCCACCAACGACCTCAACGCCCAACGCACCGCGCGCCTGATGCGCTACCTGCGCCGCACCAGCCTCTGGCGCGTGCCCCGGGAGCAGTTCCTCCCGATGCTCGAAGCCCAGGGCGATCTGTTCGAGGAGTTCTTCGCGGAGCTCCACCGGCAGTTCGGTTCCGTGGAGCACTTCCTGATCACCGGCTGCGGCGTGGCCCCCGAGACCTTGGCCCGCCTGCGCGAGCTGCTGCGGGAGCCGGATACTGGACACGAACGGGTGCCGGAGCAGGGCTGATGCCCGATCGCCTGACCCGCGAGCAGCGCAGCCTGCTCATGGCCTCCATCCGCGGCAAGGACACCCGCCCCGAGCTCCTGGTCCGCAGCGTGCTGCACCGTATGGGGTTCCGCTTCCGCCTGCACCGCCGCGACCTCCCCGGCAAGCCCGATGTGATGCTTCCCCGCTGGCGCACCGTCCTCTTCGTGCACGGCTGCTTCTGGCACCAGCACTCTGGTTGCAAGGGGGCCACCACTCCTCGGTCCCGGGCCGAGTTCTGGCGAGAGAAGTTTGCACGCAATGCGGAGCGCGACGCTCGCGTCATCGCACAGCTGCGCGACCTGGGCTGGCGCGTGGAGGTGGTGTGGGAGTGCGAGACCCGCAAGCCGGACCTGCTGGCGGAGCGGCTCTACGAGTTGCTGGTGCGCGAGAGCGAGTGGTGCGCGGAGGAGTGATCAGCCCGAAGCTTGATTTGTGGACGGCGTGGCTGGTCACCCCCTTGCCAGAAGTGAAAGAACCCTGGGTTGCCTACAGTTGGAAGGGCCCAGTTCTGGAACTGACCGCGCGGTTCTGGAGCTGACCGCGCGGTTCTGGAGCTGACCGCGCGGTTCTGAGGCCTCCTGTTCCGTTTGAACCGCCTGTACGGGTGACCGCACTCTTCTCACCCAAGTACGCAACAATTCACTAAGCGACAATTCACCCCCTCTTTCCTCCTTTACCCCGCCTATTTTAAACAATTTAATGGTTTGTTGAAATTTTACCCCACAATTCAAGCTAATTCTGCACGTTTCCATTAAGCAACTATTCCCGCGCGAAACTACTTTTAGCCCATGCCCGCCCCCGCCGTCACCGACTACCTGGACTTCCGCGACTTCCTGCGCGACGCCTACCTGGCGCGCAAGGCCACGCACAAGGAGTTCACGCATCGGTTCATCGCCCAGCAGATCGACTGCTCCTCCGGCTTCTTCACCCTGGTGCTGCAAGGCAAGAGCAACATCTCCCCGCGCATCGTCGAGGGGCTGGCTTCGCTCTTCGGGCTCGAGGGCAAGCAGGCCGATTACTTCCGCACGCTGGTGCGCTTCAACCAGGCCAAGAGCTTCGGCGCGCGACGCGAGGCCTTCGAGGAGCTGTTCGCCCAGAGCGGCGAGACGGTGCGGCAGACCGAGACCGCCCAGCACCGCTTCTACTCCGCGTGGCACCACAGCGCCATCCGCGAGCTGCTGGCCCTGCGTCCCTACCGCGGCGACAGCAAGGAGCTCGCCCGCCAGGTCTACCCGCCCATCACCGAGGCCCAGGCGCGAAAGTCCATCGAGCTGCTGCTCGAACTGGGGCTGGCCGAGCGCGATGCCGAGGGTAACTGCGTGCGACGCGACGCGGTGATCACCACCGGACCCGACGCCCAGTCCGTGGCGATCGGAACCTTCGCTGAGCAGACTCTCGAGCTTGCGCGCAACGCCCTGGTCAACCTGCCGCGCAGCCAGCGCGACATCTCCTCCGTCACCCTCTCGCTCTCGGAGCGGGGGCTCGCCGAGGTGCGCGAACGGCTGGCCCACCTGCGCCAGGAGGTGCTGGAGATCGCCCGCCGCGACGAAGGGGTGGACCGCGTGGTGCAACTCAACCTGCAGTGCTTCCCCCTGAGCCGGCCACTCAAGGAGAGCGACGAGTGAGGGGCGCGCAATTACTCCTGAACGGTGCCGTGATGTGCGCACTCTTGTCCGGCGCACTCCTTGCGGGGTGCAGCGACGGCCCCTCCGCGGGCAAGGGGGGCGGCTCCGAGGTGATCGCCTCCATAGACGGGATCGAAGGCAACCTCGCGGGCGACTGGAGCGGTGGCGACTCGGTTCGCGCGACCCTCTACCGCGTGACCGGGAGCCTGACCGGAAGCACGGCGGACCCGATCGACTCCCAATGGATTGCAGGCGAAGGTTCCGGAGGAGGTTCGGGCAGCTCCAACAGCGGGCTCCATTTTGCCTTCGGCGGGTTGGACGCGGGCACCTACTCTCTCGGGTTCTCCACACGCGACAGCGCTCGGCAGGCGTTCCTGACCTCGCTCACCGTGGGTGCGGACCAACCCCAGGGCGCGGCACCGCCGCTCCTCCGGGGCCCGAGCGCCGTGACCGCCCACCTGATCTCGACCCACTGGCGCCTGGATCGCGCGGAGCTCCACGGCACGCCGTACCGCGCGCTCGGAGCGACCTCGACAGCCGCCTTCGCGGACGTCGCCCCCGGAAGCTACGACCTGCGCCTGGCCCTGCGCAGCACGGCCGCGGCTGGACAGCCCAACGCCGGCGGACAGGCCACGCTTTGGAAAAGGATCGTCGTGAGTCGGGACACGGTGGTGGAGCTTGCCTTCGAGGCGCGCATGGTCCCGGCGCCCGAGGGCACTCCCGCCGACGCAGGCCTGCCAGAAGCCGCAAGCGCCGGGGGCCGCGTCTCCGCGGTGGCGATGGCGCAGGATGCCTCGGGAGAGCTCTGGCTGGCCCAGGGCGGCCTCTTCCGCTGGGACGGCGCCGCCTGGAGCGGGCTGGACAGTACCGACGGGCTCTGCCCCTTCACGGCCCTCGGCGGCGGCGGACAACCCTACGTCGATGATGGCAACCGCATCTCCTACCGCGACGCCTCAGGGTGGCACTGCCTGAACAGCGAGCGCGACTTCGAGTTCGCTCGCCTGCTGGGCACCGACGGGGCCGCACCCTATACCGCCCCGGGCGAGCTCCTGCTGCGCACCCACATCGCGGGCACCGCGACCCTGGTCGGGGCGAATTCTGATGTCCGCCGCGACGCCCTCTTCCCCAGCAGCGGCGGGACTCCGCGCCTGCCCACCTGCGCCGCCGTCTTCGCGGGCAACCTCTTCGTCGGCAGCGACGGCGGCGGCCTCGCCCGCACCAGCGCAGACCTCGCCGGAACCGCCACGGGTTCCGGCGCCCAGGACGTCACCAGCGCGACCCCCTGGTCCACCGAACAATCCTCGGCGGCTCGCCTCCCGAGCAACGGCGTCAACGCCCTGCTCGCCGCCCACGAACTCCTGTGGATCGGCACCGACGGCGGGATCGCCCTCGCTGACGCCGCCTCCGCCGCCCCAGGCGGCAGCACCCCCTGGATCCGCCTCGTGCGGGACAACACCCCGCTCCCCGACCCGGTCATCCGCGACTTCGCACTCGGCGCGCAGCACCTCTGGATCGCCACCCCCAGCGGCCCCGTGGCCTACGAGGAGGCGAGCGGGCTGTGGGCCTTCTTCCTGGCCGACCCCGTCACGGACGTGGAGGCCGACACCGACGGCAACCTGCGGATCGCCACGGACGGCGGACTCTTCACCGTCATCGAATAGGCCGACCAGACACAGAATTGCGTGACGGGAGCTAGGCCACACGCGCCGCGCCGAGGGCCTCGCGCATCTTCTGAATGAGATCCTCTTCGACAAAGGGTTTCTCGATGAAGTGGGTCCCCTCGTCGAGGACTCCGTGCTCGCCGATGATGTCGGCCGTGTACCCCGACATGTAAAGGACTGCCGGGGGTGGCGACAGCGTACCCAAGGATTTTCCCAGCTCGCTCCCGAATTTTCCAGGCATAACGACATCCGTGATCGCCAGGTCGATCCTTCCCGCGTTCGCTTGCGAGACGGTTATCGCTTCATCGACATTGCCAGCACTCAGGACCCGGCAGCGATTGCCCTTGAGCATCCTGGCGATCGTCCGCAAGACCGCGGGGTCGTCTTCCACCAGCAGCACTGTCAGCCCACTCCACGCAGGCGCCATCGCCGCAGCCCGCAGCGCCTCATGGCTCTTCCCTTGGTAGCGCGGCCAGTAGATCGCAAAGTCTGTCCCCTCTCCGCGTTCGCTCCTGACGTCAATGAAGCCGTGACTCTGCGCGACTGCGCCGTGGACGATCGGAAGCCCCAGGCCCGTGCCCTTGCCGACCTCCTTGGTCGAGAAGAAAGGTTCGAAGATGTGGGAGAGGGTCTCCGCATCCATGCCACATCCCGTGTCCGCCACCGAAAAGCGGACGTACTCCCCGGGAACCGCACCGGGATGCAGCTCGCAAAACTCGGAGTCCAGCACCCTGTTCCCGCTGGTCAGCCGGATCACTCCAGACCCCTTTATCGCATCGCGGGCATTGATGCACAGGTTGGCGACGATCTGATCCACCTGGGAAGGGTCCATCTCGATCGCCCACAGCTCGGGTGCTGGCTCCCAGATCAGTTCGATGTTCTCCCCGATGAGCCGCTGGATCAACTTCAGGATGCCGGAAACCTTCTCATTCAGATCGACCCGTGACGGTTCGATGCTCTTCTTGCGGGAGAAGGCCAGCAACTGGCGCGTCAGGTCCGAAGATCGCAATGCCGCCTTGCGGATCTCATCGAGCTCGCTGTAGAAGGGATACTCCTCGTCGATCTCGTCCAACACCGCGCTCACGCAGCACAGGATCACCGTCAGCATGTTGTTGAAGTCGTGCGCCACCCCGCCCGCCAACCGTCCTATCGCCTCGAACCGCTGCTTCTGGCGAAGCTGTTCCTCCAGCACGACCCTGCGCTGCTCCGCCTGCTTCTTCTCCGTGACATCGAACCCGATCCCGTAGATGCCGATCAGGCTTCCCTCCCGGTCGTACCAGGGGTGCTTCCAGGTCTCCACCACGAAGCGCTTGCCGGTCAAGGCATCGAAGGTGCTCTCCTCGACAGTGATCGATTCCCCTGACTCCAGGATGCGCCGATCGTCGAGCGCGTACTTCTCCGCAAGGTCCCTGGGGAATATCTCGTCATCCCTTTTCCCCAGGATGTCGCCATAGGGGATCCGCAAGAGATTGCAGAAGGCGCGATTCGCGCGAACATAGTTCAGGTTGACATCCTTGGCGAAGCCGTACCCGGGAAGCGCATCGATGAACTCCTGCAAGGAGCCGGAAAGCTCCTTGAGCGCGACGATCTCGGCCTCCTGGTAGCCGATCCGCTCGCGCTGCTCCTCAAGCATCTGGTGGCTCCTGACCAGCTCCCGCTTCAGGCGGTTCAGGTCGCCCCGGTATTGGGTCATCGGAGATTCCGCCGGGTCCTCCGCCGCATGTGCGCGCTGCCTCCAGAAAGCCTCCTTCTCTCGGAGTGCCCGAGTCGCCCTCTCCTGCTCATCCTCAAGTGCTCCCATTTCTCCCTCTTTCTTTGCTATGGATACGACTCGACAGCCCTGCAGACCACCGCCGGGCCAGCTCTCCAGCCCACTCTTCCAACGAGACCCCCTGGAACCAGAGGTCGTCCACCTCGATCCATCCGGCACCTGTCCCCTGCCAGGAAATTGCGGTTGTGGGCATCGACCCCGAGATCGGCCAGGCAACTGCCGCATCCTCCACCGCCCTCATGTCTGCGAAGGGGAGCGAGAGCTCCCTCCAGGTCGAGTCGAGGGGAATGGCGAGCTGCCATTCCACTTCGGGACTCGCCTCCTCCTGCGTGGTCACGCGCAGGACCCAGTCTCCCTCCCCCCGCACCCGCAGGCGGAGGGCTGTCCCCGCCCCGAGTTCGATCGCGCGTCCCGCGGAGCCGAGGCCGATCCCAAAACCGGTCGGCACCCCGGCAGGGTTGGCGCAGCGGACGTAGGTTTCGGTGGCCAGCTGAGTGAAGGGAATTTCGACCGTCGCGCAGCCCGGCGACAGCATGCGGAGGTCACCGCCGGGGCGCAAGGGTTCGAGCAACGGCCCGTCGAGCAGACCCTCGAAACCGGTCAGGGGGATCTCGTCGGCGGAGCCCAGTTGCAAGGTGGGCAGGGTGTAGTCGCCCACGGCCACGGAGCGCACCCGTGCCCCCACCCGCGGGGCAGCTGCGGCCCCCTCGAAGAGCACCGGGACAAAATTGCCACCCGGCAGTCCGAGTGCACGGAACAGCCCGTTCAGGCTGCCCTGCGCCACCCACGGCGTGCCGAAGAGGGGCAGGCCCGTCGCGGCTGCCGCCTGGACAAGCGCCGGATCCGAGGGGTCCAGCTGGAACACCAGCTCCTGCTTTTCCGCCAGGACCATCCGCAGGCCTCCGCTGGCCGGGAGCGTGTCGCCGACCTGCAGGCTACCCATGAAGACCTCCGCCGCGGTCTCGCCGATCACGAAGACCCGCTTTTCCCGCAGCGCGAAGGTGGCGCTGCCCCCAGCACCCGTGAGGAGGGAATCGAGCACCGGCGACTGCCCGAGCGCCACCCGCCTGCTCCAGCCGGTTCCGGCCATTAGCCGCACCCGGACCCCCGGACGGACCGTCCCCGAGGAATCGACCACCTGGATCGCGAACGAGTCCGCCAGGGCGATGCCGTTGGGGATCACGACTCCACCCCCCGCCGACTCTTCCGAAACCGCACCCCCGCAGCCCATGCCGAGCAGACATGCCCACCCCAGCAAGACCAACCTTTGCGAAACCGTCTTCCCCATCCTGCCCCCCAACCGCATCACGCCCCCCGCTCCGGCAATTGCGAGACCGGGAACAGGGCCAGCGACAGCTGGTAGACCTTCTCCGACCCCTGGTCCGCCTTCACCAGCGCCAGGACCTCCTGACGCGCGAAGTGGAGGACATCCTTGATCCGCCCGACCGTGGCCTCCGACATGCTGACCACCATCGTGGAGATGTCGCGCTCGGCGGGATCGACACTCACCAGCGCCTCCCGAGCAGCCATCAGCGAGTGGGCCTGGAAGTTGCGCACGGCCGGATCCTTCCATCGATCCCCGAAGGTCACCACCTTGTCGGTCGGCTTCCAGAACCCCTTCTCGTTGAGCTTCACCAGGCCGATGTCGCTGAGCACCTGCACGGCCTCCTTCGCTTGGGCACCGGTAAGGCCAAACCGCACACAGCGCGCCAGCAGGATCTCCAGGATCACCGGCGTATGCCACTCTTCGCAGAGCCGGTATTGGGAAGGCACCAGCCGCCGGTCCTCGAGCAGCATCAGGGCCACCATCCGATCCAGGCTCTCCTTCTTGCGCGCGAAGGAGTCCTCCTGCTGGTACTGCACGAGGTGGAAGAAGAACTCCCGCTCCTGTCCCGCCAGGCCGAAGACCTCGGCGACCTCGCCGATCCGCTTCTCGGGAATGTTGCGCCCGCCGTTGAGGATCAGGCTCACGTGACCCCGGCTGCGGATGCCGAGCTGCTCAGCCACGTACTCCAGGGTGAAGGAGGGCTCTCGGCTCTTGAGCCACACCTGCCGCTCCCTCAGGAAGAGCCGGTAGTCGAAATAGGAGTAGACCTGTGGCTCCTTCATGCGGCTCATTATGCAAACACCGTTTCATTATTTCCATCAGGATCGCAATTTTCCAGCAATTCTTGAGAATCTTTAGAAAACATTTGGCGGGGGCACGCGGACCGCTTCTCCGTTTCGACGGAGTCCGTCCGGTTCGGCAGCACCGCGCAGGAGCGGGTGGTGGTCCGGCTCCTGGACCTGAACGGGAGAGGGATCGCCACCCTGTCCGACGGGCTCGCGAATGTGGGCGGAAACCCCATCCCGGTGGCGGCCGCCTTCAGGCAGAGAGCGCCCGCCAGGGATGCCGGCGGCGGGGCCGAGTGGATCGCAAGCCGTATACTCAATTCAATATGACAAATATCACATTTTGTTGAAATTTGACTCTATTGGCAATATTTTGCGGGATCACGTATACCATCCGTGCTTGTCTCCATCCCACAATAGGACTATTTTTCGCTCATGAACCCGCTGGCTACCACCATCGAAATCACCGCGTACTTCGACTACCGCGAGTACCTCAGCGCGTACTACGACCAGCGCAAGGCCAACGATCCCCGCTTCTCCTACCGCTACTTCGCCCAGAAGGCCGGCCTGAGCTCCTTCAGCATCTACCGCAACATCGTGCTCGGCTACAAGAACATGACCGAGCGCTACATCCCCGGCTTCTCCAAGGCCCTGGGGTTCGACGCCAAGCAGGAGGAGTACTTCCGCCTGATGGTGGCCTACACCCACGCCGTCTCCGACCAGGCGCGACAGGAGCTCTTCCGGCAGATGCTCCCCTACCTGCCCTCGAAGAGCCGACAGATCAAGGAGAGCCAGCGGGAGTTCTACGCCAAGTGGCACCACGTGGTCGTGCATCAGGCGCTGGGAGTGCTCGACGTCAAGGACGACTTCCGCGAGCTGGCCAAGCGCATCGTCCCGGCGATCGGACTGGTGGAGGTCAAGCGCTCCGTCAAGCTCCTCGGCGAACTCGGGCTGATCGCCCAGGACGGGCAGGGCTGCTGGAAGCCCACGGGCAAGGACCTGGTGGGGGGACGCGAGGTGGGGGCGCTTTACATCCACAACTTCCAGAACAGCATGATCGACCTGGCGAAGGACGCGCCGCTCAACTTCGCACCCGAGCAGCGCGTCACCGTCACGGAGACCTTCGCCGTCTCCCGCCAGGCGAAGGAGGCGATCCGCCAGAAGATCGCGGCCTTCCACAAGGAGCTGGTGGCCTTCATCCTCTCCCAGGAGGGTGAAGAAGAGGTCCTGCAGTTCAACCTGCAATACTTTCCCGTGTGGAAAGCGAACGGGGGCACCGATGAAACATAGGTTGCAATTCGCCGCGGTGGCCCTCCTGATGGCCTGCAGCTCGGATGTCTCGGGCACACGCGTCGGGACCGAGACCACCCTCGCCTCCAACGTGGTGGCGGCTGAGGATGGCCGCGCTGTGCAGGGCAAGGTGACGCTCCGTGCCGCGAGCTACCGGCCCGACAGCCTGACCCTCGGTGGACCGCTGGCGCAGTTCGAAGCGGTGACCGATTCGGCAGGCCACTTCACGCTCGGCTTCGATCCGGACGACTTCGGCGCAAACGCCACCCCCGCAAGCGCACTCCTGCTGGAAGCGGTCTCGCTGGACAGCGGCTACGCGGCGTGGACCCCCCTCGCACCGACAGACTCGGCGCCCGATCCTCTCGCGCTTCAGTTCGCGGGATCCCTCCCCATCACCGGGATGCAGTACCTCGCAGATACCGCGCGGGTCTTCCTGGGGTTCCCCGGCACACCCTACTACGCCGAATTCACGGGGGGCGGGCAGCATGTCTTCAGCCCGATTCCACAGGGTTCGCATAGGCTGCACCTGCTGGTTCTTGGATCGGCGAAGAGTGTCCTGGCGGAAGCCTTCATCGAGGGGATCCCCGTGGTGCTCACGGCTCCCCACGGGGCTGCGGCTCCCCTGTTCCTCCCCCTGGGCCAAATGCTCACCGCGATGGAGCTGGCAGGGGCGACCTGCAGCTTCTCGATGAACGTCCACGGCGTCCTCATGCTGGGACCGACCCAGGAGCCGATCTGCACGCCATTGATGCCGTGAGGATACTTGTGATGAGCGACACGGTATTTCCGCGCCGCATTTTCCTGCGGGCAGCAGCTTGATATGTTCCCGAATGTCTTGTCAGTCCTGGCGATGTCCATGGGGGTTGAGCGATGGGTAGTGTCCTTTCTTCGAAATCTTTGCTGATCGTTTGTGGGCTTTCTTTCTGGGCGCTGACGGCTTGCGGGGACCCCGCCGCGCTCGCCGACTCCTCCGCCCCAGGGAGCTATCCCTCGCTGGCCGACGCAGGTGCCTGCGCGCTGGAGAGGCAAGGCGAGACGATCTTCGTCGAGGCCGACAGCCTGCTGTACTACTGCACGGGCTCGTCGTGGAACCAACTCGTCGGTCAAAGCGGAGATACCACCGCAGGCGCCAACGGGCAAGACGGAAATTCGTGCACTGCCCTGGCGATCGATTCGGGGATCGTGGTGAGTTGCGGTGGCGTGGTGATCGACACCCTGCGCAACGGCGCCGATGGGCAGAGTGGCGCCGATGGGCAGGACGGCTCTCCGGGGCAGGCTGCCGGCGCCTGCGATGTGCGGGACCAAGGCGACTCGCTCGTGGTCGTCTGTCCCGACGGGACTGACAGCACCCGAGCCTCGTGGCCCAAGGCGCTCTGCGGTGGCACCGCCTTCGACCCTGCCGTCCAATTCTGCGTGGGCACCAACCTCCACGTGAAATGCGCCGGTGCGGTGTTCGACCCTGCGCGCGAGTTCTGCGATGCGCGAGGTGCCGGACGCGTCTACACCTACGTGACCCTCGGCACCGGAGCGACGGCACAGGTCTGGATGGCACAGAACCTCGATTTCGGCGCCTATCTCTCGGGGGCCACCTCTCCTCAGGTCGATGCCACGCCCGAAATCGCGGAGAAGTGGTGCTACGACAACGATGCGGCCAACTGCGCCACCTATGGCGGGCTCTACTCTTGGCACAGCGCGATGGGGCTACCTGCCAGCTGCGACAACGCCTTCGCGGATGCGACCACCGCTCCGCCTTGTCACCTGGACACCCCCCATCGGGGCATCTGCCCCGCGGGCTGGCACGTACCTACCCAAGCCGAGTGGGCTACACTGGATGCATGGGTGGATATTGCGAACGGCGGCGCCAGCGGCGACGGGGGGAGCAGCCTGAAGTCAGCCTCCGGTTGGTACTCCGGAGGAAACGGTACCGACGCCTACGGCTGGAACGGGCTTCCCGCAGGCCACAAGGCCGGAGGGAACTACTTCTACTGGCAAAGTGTCGGCACTAACTGGTGGACCGCGACCGGGGTCACCCAGTCGACAGCGCGGTACCGCGACCTGCATTTCAGCAGTGGCCTGCTGGATGAGGACTTTGACAGCAAGAGCGGTAACGGCTACTCCGTGCGCTGCGTCCAGGACTGACGGCCCACAAGAATAGGTTTTCAATCCAGCCCGGTGAGGAGAGCCCCCAAACAGGGCTCTCCCATTGTTTTTAAGGCACCGCGCCTAAAAAAACTATTCCGTTGTTTTCACCCCGCTGGGGCAACGGCGAGCGGAACCCCCTCTCCCGAGATAGATTTCCCAACAAACCCGCGCCCGTCGCAAGGAGCTCTCCATGCCCTCCCTACGCCAACTCTCCACGCTCCTCATCGGCGGAGTTCTCTGCCTGCAGCAACTGTGGGCGGCCAACATCGCGGTGGATGCGGATGCCGGTCAGCGTCCGATCAGCCCCTACCTGTACGGCCGCAACAATGTGGTCGGCAAGGCCCACGCTGACGTCATGAGGCAAGCGGGCGTCCGCATCCTGCGCGAAAACGGCGGCAACAACTCCACCAAGTTCAACTGGAAGCAGCAGCTCTCCAGCCATCCCGACTGGTACAACAACGTCTATACGCACGACTGGAACGGCACGGCTTCGACCATCCAGACGAGCTTCCCCGGCGTCCAGGGCTTCTTCGGCTTCCAGCTGCTGGGCTGGGTCGCCGACAACACCTCGAACAACTTCAACGACTGGAGCTACAACGGCTCCTCCTCGTGGTCGGGCATCGCCCAGGACCTGGCCGGCGGCGGGACGCTCAATCCCGCAGGGGGCTCGACGGCGCTCGCCAAGGGCGACCCCCGGCGCTACCTGAGGGAGTGGCCCGCGGACTCCTCGACGGGCATCCTCGACCACTGGTTCGGCAGCGGAGGACTCGGCTACGATCCCCAGCGCTTCCTCTACTGGAGCATGGACAACGAGCCGGAGAGCTGGAACGGCACCCACGACGATGTGGTCACCTCCCCCATGCCCGTGGAACAGTACATGCAGAACTACTTCAAGGTGGCCTTGGCGGCGCGCGCCAAGTTCCCCGGCATCAAGCTGGTCGGCCCGGTCTTCACCAACGAGTGGCAGTGGTTCAAGTGGCAGACCGACATCACCTACAAGGGGCGCTACCACACCTGGATGGAGTACTTCATCCGCCGCGTGGGCGAGAAGCAGGACAGCACGGGGGTCCGCCTGCTGGATGTCCTCGACTTCCACTTCTACCCGCGGATCGACGGCACGAACCCCACCGACGCGGGGACCCTGGCCAACATCCACCGCATCTGGTACGACACCACCTGGGCCTACCCCAAGGCCAACGGCATCAAGACCATCAACGGAGCGTGGGACACCACGCAGGACAAGTACTACATCTGGAAGCGCAACCAGGCCTGGATGGACCAGTGGCTGGGCGCTGGCCACGGCGTCACCTTCGGCCTCTCGGAGTGCGGCAACCTGAGCAACGTCAACGCCCAGCAGGTGGCCCACTGGTACGCCTCCCAACTGGGCGTGTTCGCCGATCACGGCGTGGAGCTCTTCACCCCCTGGGAGTGGTATGCGGGTCAGCTGGAGGTGCTCCACCTCTACACGAGCTCGGCCAAGGGAACCCGCGTCTTGTCGACCTCCGACGCCGACACCCTGGTCTCCGCCTACTCGAGCATCAATCCGGCGGGAGACTCGCTGACCGTCATCCTGGTGAACCACCACACCACCGCACCGCAGAGCGCGACGGTCTCCTTGAGCCACTTCACCCCCAACAGCGCGACCGCAACCACCCGAAGCCTGTCGGGACTCAGTGGCGAAACCTTCACCGGCGCGAGCAGCAACGCGATGTCGCCCGGCTCCGTGGCGGTAGCGGGGAACTCCTTCACGATCGACCTTCCGCCCCTGGGGATCACCGCCGTGCTCCTGAAGACCGATGCGCCCACGCGGATCGCCGGCGCGTCGCAGCTCCCCGCCCGCCTGGAGTGGCGCCACCAGGGCGACCAGCTGATGATCGCCGGTGGCGCCCGGCCAGGAACCCTGCGGCTGTGGGACTCCCGCGGCAAGCTGGTCCGGTCGGTTGCCTACACGGGCCAGGCCCTGGCCGTCTCCCTGGGCGATGTGCCCCGGGGCCTCCTCGTAGGATCGCTGGGGCAGGAGCCGCTGAGGCTGGTCCGCCCCTGAGGGATAGGGGCGATGTCGTGACCGGGCCGACGAAGTGGTTAGATTGTCAGGGAGAGCAACCCGCTCTCCCAGTCCAACCCCGGGTTCCCGTGAACGAGCCGCTGGTCTACACCTACTTCGACTATCGCGCCTTCCTGCGTGACCGGCAGGTGTGGCTCAAGAGCCGCCACGCCTACTTCACGCTCGAGCACGTGGCCGAGAAGCTCGGCTTCCAGAGCAAGGGGCACGTGAGCCTGATCTTCAACGGCAAGCGCAACATCGCCGCCAAGCGGTTGGAGGACTTCGCGGAGGTGTTCCAGCTGGAGGGGCGCGCGAAGGAGTTCTTCCTGCACCTGGTGCAGTACCAGCAGGCAGACAGCTTCCTCACCAAGAAGGAGCACCTGGACCGCATGGTCACCCTGATGCGCATCCAGGATCGGCGGCTGGTGCCCGCCCAGTACCGCCTCTGCGAAAAGTGGTACACGCCCGTCATACGAGAGCTTTTGCGGGGACTCGACATCAGCGACGAGTGGGAGCTGCTGGCCCGGCAGCTGCGCCCAGCCATCACGGGCACCGAGGCTCGCGAAGCCGTGCAGGTGCTCAGCGAGATCGGCCTGATCAAGCGCAACCCTGCCGGGAACTGGAAGCCGACCGACAAGGTGGTGACCTTCGGCGAGGGGTGGCGCGACCCGGCCGTCCGCAACTTCCAGCTGCACGCCCTCGAAGGGGCCCGCGAGGCCCTGATCGGCTTCGAGTCCGCCGAGCGGGACATCTCCACCGTGGTGGTGAGCATGTCCGAGGACTCCTTCGCCCGCGTACGCGAAGTGGTCCGGTTCGCGCGCCAGGAGATCCTGCACCTGGCCAAGACGGACAAGGGGGCCGAACGGGTCTACCAGCTCTCCTTCGCCGTCTATCCCGTCACCGAAACCGCGCCGGAGGGTTCCTGATGCGAGTTCTCCCCCAGCACCCGTTGCTGATGGGCGCGCTCCTCGCCACTGCGGTGGTGGCTGGCTGCGGCAGCTCCGAGAGCGAAACCGCAGGCGGAGGCATGGAGATTCCCAGCAGCCTGGCCGTGGGGGACAGCTTCTCGGTCCGCATCCTCGATGGCTCGGGAGTCGCCAAGGCTGGGGCAAGCGTGCGGATCGTGGCGGGGGACCAGTGGGACGAGCTCGTCACCCAGGGGCGTTCCCCGGTGCTCGATTCGGCACTGACCGACCGAGAAGGGGTTGCCCGTTTCGTCCTCTCCAGCGAGCGTGTTTTCCTGCTGGCGGAGACCGCGGAGGGGGCCGTGATCCGCAGCCTCGACACCAACGACACCCTCTCCGGAGCAGGTGAGGCCGTGATGAGATTGGCAGCAACGCGGGAGCTGCGACTCGCGGGCGCGGGCGCCGATTCGGGCGTGGCCCGAGCGCAAGGCGTGGCGTTGTTTGGAACTCCGTGGGTAGCCCGGAGCGACGCGGAGGGTAGCCTGATCCTGCGGGGGATCCCCCCGGGGAGCTATACCCCTGTTCTCCCGGGAAACCTCTCGATGGAGAGCCGGATCGGAACCACGCTGCTCCTGCCGGAGGGCGAAGCGCACACCCTGCTCAGCGCAGTGGTCCACTTCGGCCAAGGGAACGAGATCCCTTTCCACGACTTCAACGAACCTCGCGTCAGCCTGGTGCTGGAGCCCCTCCATCCGGGCGGGTTCCTCTGGGCCAGCACCACGGCCAGCACCGACCCGGCGCTGCTCTTCACCCGGGAAGCCGGCGACGCGTTCCTCCGGCAGGCCAACGTCGGCGAGCCCCTGACCAACTTCGGTTTCACCGCCGGAGTGGAGGAGCGCGCCTGGCCGCTGGACTCCGCGGTGGTCGTCCGCTTCCGTGCCCGCGGCTCTGGAGCGTGGAGCTTCAGGGTGAACAGCCTGGATGCGGCCGGGCAGCCGATCCGCTGGATGAAAGAGCTGACGCTCGGCACCGACTGGTCCACCCTGCGCATTCCTCTCTCCGACCTCCACGCGGCGAGCGACACCTCGCTCCACTTCCCTGGCGGCGAGCAGGGCATCCCTGACCTCTACTGGCAGAGCGCCGGACCTGGGCAGATCGACATCGACGACGTCTGGCTGGAAGGGGTCTCCCTGAAGAACTGGTCCGGACTCTGAGGCGAACCCGGAGACGGACCCTGATGCGGACCCGCCGAATCCCCGGTCGGTATTCGCGCTCTTCAGGGCCCACGCCCTGTCGCTGACGCACAATTACGCAAATTATTGATTAAGCACATAATCACAGCGGTGATTGCGATATATAGGCCATAATGCACTATATTAAGTAGCATATAACCCTTATTAATTGAGTACTCCCAATTTACGCGTGCCGGGTTGAGCAGTTCATGAACACTCTCGGATTATTATACTAAGCAATACACCCATAGAAACCTATCTTCTGGACCATGATCCGACCCTCCCCAGGAGCCGCCATGTCCAGCCCACTTCTCGCCACTGCCCCTGACCGCGCCCCCTGCAGCCCCAACGCCTCACCCGCCGAGGCCCAGCCTCGGCAACGCACCACCGCGGCAACGGCGATCCTCCGGCAACTGGGCGGCGGCACGGACATGGGAAATTTCCCTGAACCTGCTAAGCACGGACTGGCCGCGAGCGATCGCGGCGCCTCCACCGGGGAGACCGGCTCCTCGACAGACACCTGGTGCGATCCGGCCGAGTTCGCCGACCTGCGCCCCCGCCTGCGCACGAGCTCCCGCACGCGGGACCTGCGACGCCTCCCCGCACCGCGCCTCGCGCTCACAGCCGCCCTGCTGCTCGCGCTCCTGCTCCCGAGCGCAACACCGGGACCCGCCGCGGCCTCCGCCTCCGCCACAACCCTTCCTCCCACCACCCCCGCGGGCAAGCGCATCGTCGCCTACTACCCCACCTACTGGAGCAACCCGGTACCCGACAGCGCGGCCCTCGAGCACCTGACCCACATCGTCTTCTTCTCCCTGGGGGTCTGGGAGGACGGCACGCTGGTCTCCGAGAAGCTCCGCCAGTGCACCACCAGCTCCGTTCCCACCTGCAACGAGTTCTACCGCGCCCCCGACGGCACCGACCTCGGGCGACTGGATGACGACGGCAGCGGCAACGCCTACGGCAGCCCGACGACGATGACGCGCTACATCAACCTCACCACCGTCCACGAAGGGGCCCAGCTCGCCCGACGCGTAGGCGCCAAGCCGATGATCGCCATCGGCGGCGCCGGGATCAACTTCGGCTGGAGCGCCATGGCTGCAGATGCGGCTGCCCGCACGAAGTTCGTACAGCAACTTCTAAGCCTGTGCCAGCAGGAGCAGCTCGCCGGGGTGGACCTGGACTGGGAGTGGCCCGGCTCCGGCGACACCACTAACCTGCGCCTGCTGCTCACCGAGATGCGCGCCGCCTTCGACCCCGACAGCCTGCTGATCTCCATGGCCGTCTCCGCCTCCAACACCTTCGGGATCCCCCGCGACACCTACCTGCTGCTGGACTGGGTCAACATCATGATCTACGACGAGTCGGGCCACGGCAGCGCCGCCAAGTTCGCCTCCACCATGACCAACGTCTGGGGCCCCAGCCCCTTGTGGGGCGGACCGCGCCTGCCCAAGGAGAGGATCAACATGGGCGTCCCCTTCTACGCCAAGGGGGGCATGAGCTGGAAGAGCATGATCGACCTCTACGGTCCGATCCCGGAACTGCTGGACGCCGAGACCTACCAAGGCAAGGAGTACACCGGCTGGACCCCGATGCAGGCACGCGCCCAGTACGTGGTGGACAACAGTTACGGCGGGATCATGATCTGGGAGCTCAACCAGGACCTCGCCTACGCGGAGGAGTGGTCCCTCCTGCGCGCCCTCAACACGGTGATCGCGGTGGACGAGCCGCCCCTGCCCGACGGGATCACGGCCACCGCGGGGCTTTCCCGCGGGGCGGTCGTCTCCGCCGTTTGGCCGCGCCACGGGGTCCGCACCGCCACAGGCGTCCTCTTCGCCGCCCAGTCCTCCTCGGCCACCATTGGCGCTCAGCCAAGCAAGGCGCGGCAATGGGTCGACCTCTCGGGCCGCACCAAAGGAATGCCGATGCAGTAGGCGCGCTTTTGGTGCGGCCCCTCCTCGAGGGTGCAGGGCCGCTCGAGTAGGATTCCCGACGCCGCCCTTATAGATTCCGGGGAGCCCTGTTCCCGAGGTCGCCATGCCCCGTCGCGCCACCCTTCGCCCCGCTCTGCTCGGATCCCTGCTGCTGAGCGGCTTGCTGCCTCTGGCGGGCAATGCCTTCGGGGCCGACCTGCTGGTGCCGGTTGCATCGGGGAGCGCTGGAGTAGTCGGGGCCGGATCCTCTGTCGCTTCGGTACCCTCGCGCACTTCGCTGACTATGGCCATCGACCCCAGGGTCCTTCAGGGCTGCCGCACCTCGGGATGCGCGGAGATCGGCTTCGGCCTGCCCGACGGAACGCACTTTGTCGCGCACAGGATCCCCCTCTCGGTGGCGGGAGGGGGCTGGAGTTGGCTCGGCCAACTGGACGGAGCGGGCAACGAGACGCTCTTCCTCCACTGGCAGGAGGGGTACCTCAACGGCAAGCTGCTGAAGGGGGGCAAGGTGTTCCTGCTGGAGGCCCGCGAAGGGGGCGAGGTCCTGCTCTCGGAGGTCGCCCCTGAGCAGCTGCGTGGCGACGGGCCCGACGACGAGGTCCCCGGGCCGCTCACGGGAGCCGCCGCCGAGGAGAACGATCCTCTGGTGTTGCCGCGTTTGGCGCCGTCCCTTCCCGAACCCGTTCTCGTCGACACGCCGGAGGGACCCGCCAACTCCTTTCGCGCCGCGGGCGGCGCCCCGATCCTTCCCCCTGCCGCTGCAGCCACCGCAGCAGGTGCCTCAGGGGGTGCCGCCAACACCGTGATCGACGTGATGGTGGTCTACTCCGCCGAGTACTCCGCCTCCTTCTCCTCGCCGGCCGCACGCGACGCCGAGATCGCCACCCGCATCGCCGAGAGCAACACCATCTACGCCAACTCGGGCATCGACCAGGAGGTCCGCCTGGTGCACAGCCAGCAGGTCAGCCTCGCCGACAACCTGACCTCCAGTGCAGACGTACCGACCGCGGAGGTCACGGCCCTGCGGGACCTGTACGGCGCAGACCTGGTGAGCTTCTGGAACACCGCGGGCTCGGCGGGCAGCGGGAGCAACTACTCGGGCAGCACCTCGGCCGCCTTCTCGACCACCGAGAAGTCCTATGTCATGACCAACTTCACCTTCACGCACGAGATGGGCCACAACATGGGCGCCAAGCACGACCGCCAGACCTACATCGACCAGGGACGCGGCGGCGAGCTGACCCAGGAGCTCTACCACTACGGCCTCTGCTGGAGCAACTACCGCACGGTGATGGCCTACGACAACTGCTCCACCCCCACCTGCAACCGCGTGATGTACTTCTCCACACCGCTCAAGAGCTGGAGCGGCGCCCCCTTAGGCATTGCGCTGGGTGACGTCGACCCCGCGGACAACGCGCGACGGCTCAACGAGACCAAGGAGGCGGTGGCCGCGTTCCGCGCGACCGTGGTGGGCTACTCCTCTTCGGCGCCGGGGTCGAGCGTCGCGGCCTCGAGCGTTGCGGTCAGTTCGAGTGCGGCGCTCGCGAGCAGCAGCACTGTCGCGGGCAGCAGTGCTCCGGAGTCGAGCAGCAGCGACCTCTCGAGTTCTTCCGAAGTCACTGCCACAGCGCCCTCCGCGTTCGCTGCAGAGGCGATCTCCATCGCCAACGCGGACCGTCGCGGGGTCGAACTCGCGCTCGGTGCAGGGCAGCGCGCAATCCTCCAGCTGACCGACCCCTTGGGTCGCCGCCTCCTGCAGCTCGACCTCGTGGGCACAGGCGAGCCGACGCGCATCGCCTGGGGGCGCCCCCTCCCCACCGGGATGCTGATCGCCGTGGTGCGCACCAGCAAGGGACAAGCGGCGAAGGTGCTGCGAGAGTAGGGTCCACAGGAGGCTCGCCTTTGCAAGCACCGATTTTACAGGGACTCCCACGCCGCAATTTGCAGTAAACGTCTGCGCGAAGCGAGATTGATTTCACGACCCCTTGTGCCGAGGCCAACATGCGAACCTTCCCTTGCGATCGCGCGCGCTCCACTTCCCTGTTTCTCGGCGCCCTCCTCGCCCACGGCACCGCCCTCGCCCTCCTCGGCGCGGCAATGCCCGCTTTCGCAGCCACCAACGCGGCACCCTCCAGCTGGCTGCACTGGAGCAACCCCACCGCCTGCAACACGGCGGACCTCTTCTCCATCGAGGTGCGCGTACCGGCCACCAGCACCGCCACAGCCACCTACTACTCCGGGCTCAACTTCAACCAAGGCGCCATCGGCGGCGGCTACGCCGGCATCCAGAACTCACCGGACAACGGCAAGCTCTTCATCTTCAGCCTGTGGGATTCCGGGACGGTCAACCCGGTGGTGGAGTACGTCGCCCCCGGCGAGATGTACGCCGAGCCCTTCGGTGGCGAGGGGACCGGCATGAAGAGCTGGTCGGCCTCCTACTGGAGCGTCGCCTTCCCCTGGGAGTTCGACCAGTGGAACCGCCTGGTGCTCCGCTCCTGGAACACGGAACGCGGCTCCAGCTACGGCTTCTGGGCTTGGCGCCAGCAGGAGGGCAAGTGGCATCACCTCTCCCGCATGTCCATCTCGAGCCACGACATCGGCTTCCGCACCGGTAACGGCTCCTTCATCGAGGACTGGGTCAGCTCGGGTTCCCAGCGCCGCGAAGGCCACTACGCCAACGCCTGGCGCCGCAGCGCCGCCAGCCAACAGTGGTGCGGCTCCTCCACCGCCCAGTACGCCGTGAACACCAACGACATCGCCGCCGGCGGACGCTCCTACGACTACCGCGACTCCTGGGATGCGGGGCTGGCCAGCGACACCGACGGCAAGCCCTACTACTATATGGTCTCAGGTGGCACGGCCATCACGCCCCACGATCCGGCCAACGGCGCGACCCTGCCCGCGATGGCCATGGGCAACGATCCGGGTTACCCCTTGGGACAATTGACCAGCCTCGCACTGGTCCCGATCGGCACTCCGGCCGCGCTGCTCGCGGTGAACTGGGAGGTCGACTCCACCCGCGCCACCCAGTGGGCCAGCGCGCTGGAGTTGTGCGACAACGCCAGCTGCAGCGGATCCCTCCTGCAGACGATCCGCGACACGATTCCCGAGAAGCGCGCCGACACGTTGGATCTCAGCTCCCTTGCCGATGGCACCTACGCCGTGCGCCTGATCCAGCAGGACTTCCTGGATGGGCTGGACACGCTGGTGCAGTCGTTCTCGCTCGCCAGCGGGGCCGTCGCGGTGGTCGAGCCCGGACACGCGCGCGGGATCGCCGCCGCACCCCTGCTGATCCGCGCGGCCGACCGCTTCGGCGCCGATCTCCAACTGGCCGCAGGCGCCACCGCCGAACTGAAGCTCACGGATGCCACGGGTCGACTGCTGCTGCACCGCACCGTGACCGGGAGCAACGGCGAACGGCATGTCACCTGGCCCCGCGCCCTGCCCCGCGGCCTGCACTTCCTGCAGGTGCGCACCGGCACGCTCCAGAGCTCGCGGGCGATCCGGGAGTAGCCCGCGCCTCGCTAATGCCGCGCGAGGAACTCCGCCACCGCATTCCCCAGGGCCCGCGCCAACGCAACAGGCACGCTGTTGCCCACCTGCCGCGACTGCTCCGACTTGCTGCCGCAGAAGATGTAGCCGTCCGGGTAGCCCTGCAGTCGCGCCATCTCGCGCAGGGTGATGCGCCGGTGTTCGGTCGGGTGGTAGTAGTGGTCGCAGTTGTTGTGGACAATGGTGTAGGCCGGCTGGTCCAGGCTTAGGCGCCGCATGGCGCGCTTGAGGTCCGAATTGTTGTGCAGCTCCGCTGGGCAGTCCTTCATGGAGCCGCCGGGCGGGATGTGGCCAAGCCGCTCCGAGTTCAGCGCGGTGAGCTTGGCCGGCCGGTGGTTGGGATCGCCCGGCGGGATCGGTGCGCTGCAGGCGTCGCGGAAGGTCGCGTAGGGGAGGAACTGCGGATTTTTTACCGGTGCTTGTGTCGGAGCAGCGTTCGGCGGATTGGATGAGCTTGCCCCAGGGCTGTGGGGAGCGGGTCCGTGGGTGGGTCGCGGGAACTCGAACTCGGCGCAGGATCTGGACTCCGCGCGATCCGCCCCGGACTCCGCACTGAGCCGCTCGAACTCGGCACCCGAACCACGCGCACCCGTGGCCAGGTCTCGCCTCACCCCCACGATGATCACGCGCCGCCGCACCTGGGGAGCCCCGTAATCCACCGCGTTCAGCAGCTGCGTGGAGATCGCGTAGCCCGGCCCCGCGCTCGCCAGCTCCGCCTGGATCATCGCGAAGACCTTGCCGCCCTCCAGAGTCCGCATCCCCGAGACGTTCTCCATCACGAAGAGCTTGGGCCGCACCTGCGCCAGGATCCGCCG
>JFJP01021672.1_pt1 | contig 22510 bp, 17 predicted proteins | sample 431651 | NCBI WGS metagenome assembly JFJP01 (sample SAMN02602958, study PRJNA72255) | Microbial mat metagenome, whole genome shotgun sequencing project. | biome: fresh water; feature: sink hole; material: water; isolation source: purple microbial (photo- and chemosynthetic) mats found in...
AGAGATTCTCGGAGACAAAGACCTTCAGGCAAAAGTGGCGAAAGTCAAAATCACCCCCGCCGATGCAACCTCACGCATCAATTTGATCAAGGCGGTACAGGAAAGCCGCACTGTGTGGCAGGCCGAAAAGGGACAGTCCGAAGATGCCACTATTGCAAAAGACAACGCCATGGCAAAAATGGATGACTGGATGGATGATTTCTACGCCATGGCAAAATTGGCACTGGCGGAACATCCGCAGTATCTCGAAGCGTTGGGGATTGTGGTCAAACGGAAATTAAAGCGGCAACGCCACTATATAAAAAGGCGAATCCCACCACAGGATTCGCCTTTTTTTACTTCAATATGAAGAAGTCACGGCCCCGTCCGCGCCAGCTCAATCGCTTTCTGCACATTGAGTTTTCCATAGAATCGCCGCGTATCAAATCCCTCCACATAATTAGCACTCGATCCACCCACTTTGTCCGCACTCTGAATTAAAATTGACCGTACCTGATCCGGCGTCAGGGACGGATTTTCGGCGAGAACCAGTGCCGCAGCTCCCGCAATGGCCGGCGCAGAAAAACTGCATCCCGACCAGAAACGATAGTTTTCATTGAGATAATCGCGCTGATCACTGGAACCGGCTGAACCCATACCATCGAGAAGTACCACGCCGGGATTTCCTCCCGCAGGAGCTATCAGGTCGAGATTAGAACCAAAATCAGAACCGCTCCAGTAATCGTTTTTTTCATTGGAACCGCCCGCACCGATCACCCATGGGAGTTCTGATTCATCGTTTATCGATATTTGATCCATATTGCGTCCGTAATTCCCCGCGGCGAAAACAACAACGATTCCTTCGTTGTAGAGTTGCTTGATTACATCGGCAACAGCCTGACTCACGCCATAGGTTCCCCAGGAACAGTTGATCACCCGCGCTCCTTGATTGCGAGCGTACATAAATGCCCGGATGATTTCAGAATCCGGTGCGCCATCCACATCGAAATGGATCAAAATCAGATCGCATTCCGGAGCAACGCCGCAAATGCCGCGATTGTTATCCCGCAATGCACCAATCATTCCCGCCACGCCGGTTCCATGAAATCCGCTCGGTGTGGGCAATTGAGATGTTTGCGTTGTGGCATTCCACTGAGCGACCACATTTCCCGCCAGATCTTCGTGCGAAGGTTGAATTCCCTGATCGAGAATTGCCACTTTGATTCCCTTGCCTCGATTGGTTTTCCACACCGGCGTCACCGCAATGTGCGAAGCGGAATCAATCTCAAACTCTTCAACGTAGGCAGAATCGGTTTTGTTGAGATGCCAAGCGTAGCGGTTCAGTGGATCGCGATCCAAAACCATCGGCTTCACCGCAATAGTCAGCGTTGTCGGATCAGAACTATCACCGCTTTTTCTAACAGTGACCAAAATCGAATCGATAAAGTTGAACTGATCCCACCCAAAGACGAGAGTTGTATCTCCGCGGTTGAGCTGTATCGGGGTGGCAACTCCGTTTATGGTCACCGTGTAGTTCCATTTTTCCAGAACGGTCATGGAGATCCGCAGCGAATCAATCGGTTTCATATCCCCAGTGTAGCAAATCCTATGAAAAGTATCAAAAATTATCGAGGGATACGGAGTGGCAAGATTGTAGATTCGCGGGGTAGATATTTCCGAACGGGGGGCGATGATTCTCTTTTGTTCTTCCGGAAACGCCGGTTCACCCGCAGTGACGATCAGCGTGTCGGCGAGAGGAAAACTGTTCCACGACAGCGAAAGAACGGTGTCTCCCGCGAGAAGTGGTACCGTTTTAGTTGTGCCGTTCAGAGTAAGCGCGAATGTTCCGGCTTTGCGGATCTTAAGCGAAAGACGCAGTGAATCCTGCAGTTTCATCGATTCAGAAAAGAAAAGATTGAGCACCGTGTCGTGTTGCAGTTTCACAAAGGGAACAGAGAGCGACTCCACTTTGGCCACTCGAGTAACTCCGGCGGTTATCTCTTTATGCACGTTCTCTTCGGGAAAGCGCGGATCACCGGCGGTAATTACTATGAGATCCTCAAATTCAAACTGATCCCAACCGATCGCAATGGTGGTATCGCCGGGAGTGAGAATCATCATTTGGTTAAACCCATTCACCGAAATGCGATACTCATTTTTCGAAAGAACGCGAATCGCAAAGCGAAGTGAATCTGCGCAAGTGTCGTTGGCCCAGACGAACTGATCAATTGTATCTCGTTGAACGAGGTTGTACTCAATACGGATTTCACCAACTTGCGGGCGAGAGACGTGCGGCTGACAGGAGAGAATAAAAAACATCAGGAAAAGTACGAGCAGTTTCATCGCAACGTCCTTTCGGTGTGGAAATCGGGATGAGCAAAGTCGGTCTCTTCCAGTTCAGAAAGGATGCGGCTCAGAACGAAAATATCACTCCCCTCAGGAACGGTAACACTCATGAGCGATGCAGTAATCCATTCGAAAGAGGTCACGTTCAACGATTCGAGAAGTGCTGAAACCTTGGCGGTGCTGTTCCATTTCACCAAAATTTTGTCTGAAGTTCCCATAATCTGACCCAATTCACTCTGAAACCAGCGTAGCGAAACCGTTTGGGAAGATCGAACGCGATCCGGTTGAGGAATTGGCTGAAGCGACACCAGTGCGCCGCGATCGTAATACTGTTCTGCAAAAACGGACACCGACAGTGCCACGGCCCAGAGAAAATATTTCATAGGTGATTCTCATTTCAATTTTTGGGGAGAGTGCGCTATGGCGCAGTTACAACGAATTACAGTACGTTCCAAAGATAGATTTCGGGGGAATAAATCAGATATGACTTTTCCCCGCGATATTCCTTCACATTTTCAGGACTCGTTGATTGTTGAACGAACGACATCCACGGTTGAAAAGAGTTGCAGAAGTTCATCGGAAGTACTACAAGCTCGGATCTGATCTCCACAGGTCATGAAAAACTGCATAATCTGAGCCATAACTTTCAATCCCATTGCCGATTGCGATTCAGGAATGAGCAAGCAGGCAAAGAGATCGATCGGTTCTCCATCTACGGAATCAAAGGGAATCGGGCGAGCCACGGTTCCCAACACAAGGTGAAGCGAACTAACCGAACTGATCCGCGCGTGCGGCAAGGCAATGCGGTTCCCAATTCCAGTGGTTATTTCGCGATCGCGACCGTAAAGTGCGTGGCGAATCTGCTGTTCCGAGAGTTCGTGTTTATTCAATATCGATTGATAAATGAGCGATGCCGCATAGTCGATCAGTTCCAGTTTCGTGTCGCAATCGACGCCGATGGCAACACAATTTTTGTTCAGGTAGGCATGCAGCTCCATCGATGAAGAGACCGCGTGATTGTTCTGAATATTTGCCAGCGAATAGGCTTCAGCGCGGGTCGACAAGAGGCGCGATTCAATTGAACTGTACAAGGTTGCTCGCTGAAGCTGTTCGAGCGGTTGCGGTTGAACCCCTACAAAAAAGAGTGAAATCCCGTGTTTTTTGCAGAATCGATCCACATCGGAAAGCGCTTGAATCGCCGAGGTATCGATAGCGGGTACCCGTGTCAGATCGAGGATCAGAGCGGAACTGGCGCGATCAATCGCCGTGATCTGTTGATTAAACGAACTGGTCATCCCGAAAAAGAACGGTCCATCGATCGCAAAGACCTGAACACCGTCGTGAGCCATGGTTTCCAAAAGAGCATCGTTTTTCGGCGAATCCCATTTCATTTCAGTTACATCGACCATTCGTTTCATGAAGAATATTGTGGCGATCACAAACCCCGCCGGAATTGCCACGGAGAGATCGACAAAAAGGGTCAGTAAAAAGGTGGCGAGAAGAACCACTGCATCGCTTTTAGATCCTTTCAAAATCGATCCAAAGAGATGCCATTCACCCATATTGATCGCCACCACGACAAGAATTCCCGCGAGAACCGCAAAGGGAATATACTGTACCAGCGAAGACCCAAAAAGAACGATTAGCAATAGAGTAACCGCATGAATCATGCCCGCCACCGGTGTTCGTCCCCCATTTTTGACGTTCGTAGCCGTGCGGGCAATGGCGCCTGTGGCCGGAATCCCCCCGAAAAAGGGAGTTACCACATTGGCCACGCCCTGAGCGACCAGTTCCATATTCGATCGATGGCGAAAACCGGTCATACCATCGGCAACAACCGCCGACAAGAGTGATTCTATTCCCCCCAGAAGCGCGACGGCTATGGCAGCGGGAAGGAGTTCGCGCATCCGTTCAAGGGAAAAGTCGGGCGTTGAAAATGATGGCAATGTAGCAGAAACAGCTCCAAACCGATCACCCAATGTTTCGATCGGCACATTGGCAAGGGCCGTGATCACCGAAAAGAGAACCAGAGCGATGAGCGAACCGGGAAGTGTTGGCAAGGTGTATTTCAGCACTGTGATCACGGCGAATGTTGACAGTGCTATTGCCAGCGCGGCAGGATTGAATGTGCCAATATGGATAGCAACAGCTTCTATTTTTTCGAGAAATTCCGGGCCAGTGGAGGGAATTTTCAATCCCAATGCGTGAGGAATCTGTCCGGTGAGAATAATCACGGCAATCGCGCTGGTGAACCCCACCGTCACGGGATAGGGAATGAACGAAATCACTCTTCCCATCTTGAAAATACCAAAGAGAAGCAGTAGCACGCCGGCCATAACCGTCACCGTCATAAGCGATTCCATCCCGTATTTCGTCACCACCGACGCCACCAGCACAATAAATGCACCGGTGGGCCCACCGATCTGAACGCGACTTCCACTGAAAGCAGAGATGATAAATCCGGCAATAATCGCTGTGAACAACCCCTGCTGAGGTGTACAGTTCGACGCAACAGCAAAGGCAATCGCCAAAGGAAGTGCGACGATACCCACGAGAACGCCCGCAGACAAATCCGCCGTAAACTGTTTCCTCGAATACCCTTCGCGCAAAACGGTCACTAATTGTGGTTCAAATTCACGATCCATCCATTCCCCCATTCGAAGACGTACGCACTAATGACAAAACAAAATAACGGTTCCATTTCGGCTTGGCATTCAAATAAATCGCTATTTTGTCATAAGTTACATTAAATTCAATATAAAACAGAGCACACACATTTTTGCACTATTTGTTCATAACCAATTATATCCTGACGTTCAAAACACAAAAACTGACTCCAAAGTCAGAAAAAAGTTCACAGTACTCAGAAATTGATTATATTATTCAGGAACAAGGACACCGACCAAGGAGATTTGATGATGAAACAACTGCTCGCGGGACTGCTTTCTGTGTCACTGGCTTCGGCGACTACAGAGCTTTCTCGTTCTGACCTGATCCGTCATGCCGTGGACAGCAGTGAATCGATTGTGCAGATTCGCTCAGAACAGCAGAGTGCAGTAAGCATTCGCAAAGAGTATTACGGGAAAGCATTACCCACTATCGAAGGGATTATCAACTACGAACACAAGTTCAAATCCTACAATCCATACGAATTTGGATTAGGTGGATCTGGATCGTCGTCGATCAGTTCCATGATGAACGGTGGATCGTTGAACGACACTATTCTCGCAGGGACGCTGGACAAGCTGATGAAAGGTATCTCTTCGATCGATCTCACCCCGAAAAAGAACACCTATGCCATGGGGATCAAAGTGACTCAGGCAGTGTTCGCTCAGGGTAAAGTGGTGACAGGACTGAAGATCGCCGATGTCTACTACCGATCGCTGGAACAGAAAATGGAAGCGGAACAACTTAAGCTTGCCAAAGAGATTACGATCAGTTGGTACGGCGCAGTTCTCGCGGAAAAGAACCTTCTGATTCGCGAAGAGTCGGTGAAAATCGCCGAAGAGTCGCATCGTCTGGCGGTGGCGCGGTTTCTTGCAGGCAAGGGAACGCAGATCGACACGATGAACACGCGCTATGCGGTTCAGGAGTCGAAATCGGCAGTGCGATCTGCAAAAAAAGATCGCCGTTTGGCAATTGAAAAGATGCTTACCACCGCGTCAATCAAACAGAATCCCGATTCGGTCACGGTAGAACTGTTGCTAGAACCGATTGACTTTACGATGGAAGAGTCAGAAGCTCAGACGATTCTCGCCAAAAATAACCGCACCGTGACTCAACTTAACGAAGCAGTACAACTTCAGAAACTGCAGACTTCGCTCGCCAAAACAGACTACCTTCCCACGGTATATGCCGGTGGTGCGTTTATGGGGATTTCGCAGTTCAACGATCCAGAGAATATCAAACTGGGGGGGGATCACAAGGTATTTGCGGGGATTTCGATACCTATCTTTTCTGGTGGCCAGCGCATTCAGAAACTGAATCAGGCGGGCTATGCAGAAGAAAAACTCTCGTCGCAGAAACAGTCGGCGGAAAATCTTCTGAACCTCGCACTTTCTGCGCAGTACGAAGAGCTTGATGTGGCGCGCGAAGAGTTCGATGAGGCTCAGGAGATGGTGAATCTCACGGAGAAAGCGCGGACTATTTCGGTGAAAGCCTTTGAAGTAGGACAGATAACGCAACAGGATCTCACCATGAGCGAACAGAACGCGCGACTGGCGAAACTGTCGCAGAACGCAGCGGTGTTTAAGATCAATTCGGCGGTGACTTCGATTCGGGAATTGATCGGCGATGAGAGTTTGGTTCGATAGGAAACGATTAAATCATTTCACGGATGCTCAAACGGACTACTCGATAGGTCGAAACGGTTACTAATATTATTAAAATCAATCAATTACGACGCCACATCTGTTTTTGGGGGGCGTTGCGGGGGTCTCCCCCGCACGGAAGGGGAAGCAAAGACCACCAAAATCTGAGCCTCGGCGAAGATTGGTGGGCTGAAGCGGGGGGAAACCGGCCGGCCACAGACAGAGCAATGAAAAACAACGATTTACCGGCGGGGGTCCCCCCCGCACGGAAGGGGAAGCCACTCTTGTTCGCCGGATGTGCCAGCAAAAAGGCCGAAGAGCCAAAAACGATAGAACAGATTCAGGCCGAACAGGGAATACCGGTCACCGTGCTGAGTGTCAAAAAGGGCTCGATCCGTTCATTCGAAGAGTCAAGCGGAACTCTTCAGGGCAAACAGGAAACCGTTCTCGCCAACGGTGTGGGCGGAACGCTGGCAAAAGTTCATGTAGAAGTTGGTCAGAATATCAGCGCCGGAACAACCGTGGCTTCGATGAAAATGGATTACGGTTCGCCGGTGGATCCCGCTTCGAGCGGATACGACTACGCGAAACAGGCCTATGACCGCGCAGTAAAACTTCACGCTGAAGGGGCGGTTTCCAAAGAACAGGTCGAGGGCGCCAAAGCGATGTATGAAGGCGCAAAACTTCAACTTGGTCAAGCAAAAGTTCTGATCAATGTTTCCGCACCGTTTAGCGGAACGGTACTGGAAATTTTTCAGAGCGAAGGTTCCAAGATCGCTGAAAAAACACCAATCGTGAAAATCGCCGATCTTTCGGGAATCAAAGTGGATATGCAGGTGAACGAATCGTCGGCACCGCTCTTTGCGAAAGGTCAGAAAGCGTTTGTGGAGATGGGAACCGATACCGTGTGGGGAACAATCGACCGCACCGCTCTTTCGGCAAATGGCATGACTCACTCATTTAGAATCACCGCCACTTTCCCCAACGAAAAGAAACTACTCAAGCCGGGAATGTTTAAAAATGTTGGCGTCATCACCAACGAAAAAACCGGTGTGGTTACCGTTCCGTTCGAAACAATCTCCTTTGGCGATAAAAACAGCGTGTGGGTAGTGAACGGCGGAAAAGCGGAAAAGCGCGAAGTTGTTCTCGGGGTTCGCAACGGCACGGAGTACGAAATTGTTTCCGGTCTTGCTGAAGGAGATCAGGTGATTCTTTCGGGAACCACGCTTCTTTCTGAAGGCTCAAAAGTTTTGGTGACAAAGTAACCGACGAAATGCCCGTTTCGACAAGCTCAACGACCAGAGGTTACTGAGCCTGTCAAAGGAAAAGTTCTTTCATTCTAAATGAGGTTGAAATGAGTATAGCAAAAACAAGTATAAACCGACCGCTGATGATGACCATGGTGATTTTAGCGATCACTCTCTTTGGTATCGTCGCATGGCAACGCCTTCCGATTGACCGCATGCCGGACATGGCACTTCCCTATGTAACCGTTCAGGCGATCTATCCCGGATCCGGCCCCGAAGAGATTGAAACCAATGTGGTTAAACCATTGGAAGAACAGATCAGTACGATTGGTGGAATGAAAAGTCTCACTTCGTACTGTATGGAAAACGCAGCCTACTTGGTGATCAAATTTAACGATGATGTCAACGGCGACCAAGCGGTGGTTGATGTAAAAGACAAGATCGACCAGATCATCGGAACACTTCCGGAAGACCTTCGCAAACCGGTGGTCTCGAAGTTTGACCCGAACGACCTTCCCGTAATCAGCTTTGCCGTCACCGGAAATATGTCTGCCGTGGAGATGCGATCCTATGTTGACGAAGAGATCAAGGATCTGTTCGGAACAATCGACGGCGTGGCAAAAGTGGATGTCACCGGCGGGCGAGAACGAGAAATCGTGGTGAAACTCAATCCTGAAAAAATGTCCGCTCACTGGCTCTCGATCTTTCAGGTGGCTCCTCTCTTGGAACTGCAGAACTTGGCGATTCCCGTGGGAAATATCACCGGAAAAAGCCGCGAATATTCGGTTCGCATGGATGGTGAGTTCAAGTCTATCGAAGAGATCAAAAACATTCGTATTCCCGTGACCAAACAGTATGGCGAAAATGTGGAATCCTACCAGATCCGTCTTGCTGACATCGCGGAAATTTCCGATTCGTACAAAGAAGTGCGCAGCGAAGCAAAGTTCAACGGCAAAGAGTCGGTGCAGATCGGAATCACAAAATCCGGCGATGCAAACACCGCGGCGACCGCAGCACTGATCATGAAAAAAGTTGAACAGATCAAGAAAAATCTTCCCGCGGGAATGGATATCAATCTCGTTCAGAACCGAGCGATCTTTATTCAAAATTCCGTGGATGATACCTATGACAATATCAACATGGGGATCTGGCTTACGGCATTGATTCTCTTTGTATTCCTCTTTGACTGGCGCGTTACGGTGATCGCCGCGGTGACCATGCCGGTTTCGCTGATCATGGGACTGATCGGCGTACAAGCCATGGGCTTCTCGCTCAATATGATAACCATGATGGCACTGACAATCGCCGTGGGAATTCTCGTGACCAACTCGATTATCGTTATCGAAAATATTGTGCGGCACCGCAACGAAGGTATGGATGTCAAGCAGGCGGCTCTTGTTGGTTCCGACGAAATTTTCATGTCAATTTTGGCATCGACCCTGACGAATCTGGTCGTATTTATCCCGATTGCTTCCACCACAGGAATCACCGGCGCCGTGTTCAAGTCGTTGGGTCTGACAATCGTATTTGCCACAATCGCGTCGATTTTCCTTTCCTTTACGCTGGTTCCGCTCATGGCAGCAAAACTGCTCAAACCCAAAAAAGTTGGGGAAAGCAAGGTTCACTTTGTCGATGCGTTCTATGCGAAATTGGACAAATTTTATGCGCAAAAACTTGACCTTCTCCTGCGCAATCGACTACTTCAGGTGGTAATTATTGGCGGATCGCTCGGATTTTTCATATTCACCATGGCCGTGATTGCTCCGAAACTGGGATCTGAATCTCAACCCGCCATGGACGAAGGATTTATCGATGTGGCGGTAGAACTTCCGGCGGGAACATCCATTGATGTGACGCGCAAAACCCTGGAAACGATTTCACAACGAGTGAAAGATACGCCTCACCTTGTGGCGACCTCTTCTACCGTGGGCGGTTCGGGAATGACCCAAGGTGTTCAGTACGGAACCGTGAAAATCCAGATCACGCCGGAGTATGAACGGGACATAACGGTCTATGAAATCGTCAAATTGATTCGCCCCAAACTGGCGGATATTCCCGATGCGATTATTTCCGTCAAAGAGGCTAAAGATCTCAGCACCGGAAACGCCGACATTGTTCTTGATATGACCGGCCCCGATCTGGACACGCTGGTGAAATATTCAAACAAAGCCAAAGAGTTGATGCTCAACGGAGGTGGGCTCACGGACATCGCCAGTTCGTGGAAAGGCGAAAAACCGCAGATCCTGATCACGCCCAATCGCGATCGCATGGAACACTACGGACTCGCAGCAAATCTTCAGCAGAGCGCCACGATCCAAATGGTGGGCGGCATGCTTCGCTATAGTGTCAACGGAAATGACGAAGCGATCTACCGAGAAAATGGCAACGAATATCCGATTCGCGTGCAGATGGCAGAATCAGCTCGTGAAACTATTCGCGATATCGAAACCATGGAAGTGATGACACCGCGCGGACCGATTCCTTTGGAAGCTATTGCCACAGTGGAACACTCCGGCGGGGTTAGTTCGATCACGCGCAAAAACCGGGAACGCATGATTCAGCTTTCGGCAAATATGCTCAGTGGCGATGCGGGAACAAAAACAAGACTGCTCAATGAACAGCTTTCCAAGGAACTCAAACTTCCTCAGGGATACGAATTCAAGTTCGCCGGAAATCAGGAGATGATGGAAGAGATGAACGAACAGATGGGTCTTGCCTTTGGACTTGCGGTGGTCTTGACACTGATGGTTCTCATTGGAACCCTGGAGTCAATCTCTATGGGACTGGTCATTTTTGCAACGATTCCGATGGGAATTATTGGCGTGATCTGGGGACTCTATCTGACGAACAGCACAATCTCCATGATCTCCCTGTTGTCGGTGGTGATGCTGGTTGGTGTGGTGGTGAACAACGCGATTCTCCTTATTGACTACGCGCGACACCATCGCCATCTCGATCCAAATCTATCGGCTCACGATGCGATTGTTCGAGCGGCAGAGATGAAACTGAAACCGATTCTCATGTCGAACCTGGCGATTATCGTATCTATGATCCCTATGGCGTTGGCCATGGGTGCCGGCGGATCGTTCCGCGCGCCCTTTGCGATCACCGCCATTGCCGGGGTTTTGGTTTCCACAGTGATGACCTTCTTTGCGATTCCGATTCTTTATATTTGGACTGCTCCGAAACACGAAGCGGAAGAGATCGGTGGCGACGCACGCGCAGAGCTGGATAGTCTGTAATCTTGATTTTGTAGGGATGCCCCTTGTGGGCATCCTAAATGTGGTGAAAATCGTTGATCTGTAACTAAAAATAGGAGCCACAAGGGCTACCACTACGGATTTTGGTGTATAAGATCGAAATTCGTGTTCATGTTTTGTAGGGATGCCCCTTGTGGGTATCCAAAATGTGGCGTAAATCGTTAGTCTGTGATTAAAAATGGGTAGCCACAAGGGCTACCCCTACAGATTTTTGTATATTTAGAGGAATAAATATGACTGACAATAAAGAAAAACGGGTATCTCGAGTCCGCGAAATGAAAAATGATCTCATTCTCGACGGCGCACTCAAGGTGTTCGCCGAAAAGGGATTCCACGACACGCGCCTCGAAGATATCGCTCAGGAAGTGGGCTTTTCAAAAGCGTCACTGTACAACTACTATAAAGACAAGGAGGAGATATTTCTCAGCCTTGCCACCCGCGAATACATGGTGATTCACGAACGACTGCAAACTGATCCCCTGTTAAAACTGGATCATTCACTCTCGCTTCGTGAAAACATTCGCCGGATCCTCTCCCTCGTGTTCACCACCTTCGGCAATCACTTTGCCTTTGTGCTGACGCTCAATTCGTTCCAGTTTCTCTCGATTTTCCACGAATCAAAGTTTCACCACTGTTCCGATTCTGAAAACGATTTCATGGAAGCGCGTTGTTGTGTAGACGACTCCTTTGTGGCGCTCGTAAAAGCAGCGCAGGCAAAAGGGGAAATCAGTTCAAAACAGTCGCCAGAACAGCTTCACGACTACTTCGATGCGCTGATTTTCGCCACGATCCGCCGCTGGCATCAGTCGGGACAGATGGAAAATATCGATGAAACAATCAGCGGGATAGTGGACTTTATCGCTCAGGGATTTGGGATTCAGTCGTAATCGCCACAGTTCTATCGATCTGCGTGGCAGATTTGTCGTGAACAACAGAGATACTACGGTTCGACAAGCTCACCGACCACGGTGTCTGAGCTTGTCGAAGACCAATAATTGAAGTGATTCATTTGAGGCGCGAAGGAATAAAAAAAAAATCGGCACGAATAGTGGTATTCGTGCCGATTCTTTTTTCTAACCTGCCAGTGAAATACTATTTCACGACGATCTTTTCCGAAAATGATCCATCATCAGTGGAAACCCGAACAAAATAGGGTGCCGAAGCAACTGTTTTGAGCGAAATTTCTGTTGATCCCGTACTGAACAGCACCGACTCTTTTAAAATAATCCGCCCCCGTTGATCAATGAGTTCCACAACCCCGTTCCCCGATGGCAGATTGGCGATCCGCAGAGTTCCCTGCCGCACCGTGGCAGAGATTGACGTTCCGTTCAGCACTTTTTCCGGAGCGGTGGAGACGGACCTGTGTGCCCACTCATAAATCCCGTCATCGGCGAGAGCATACATTACAAGAAGTCCATTTTCAAGACGGTCACCCATCTCCGGAAATCCAATCCGAGCTGACGGAACGGAAAGCTGACGGGTATCCGAGCTCTTCTTCGTACGAAAATTCATTACTGCAGCGGCAATAGTTGAAAGTGTTATCGGCCCGGTTTCGTCATCCACCACTGTAGCTCCCAATTCCGTGGACAGAGCAATGAGTTCCTGAAAGCGATACGACCCACTGGCACTATTAATACTCGTGGTATAATTCATACGCAGGTGATTACAGGAGGTCACCGGCAATGATAATTCAAGACTATCGACAAAAACAAGGGATTCAGAATTAACCTGACCGCGGTATACTTTTGATCCGTGAAACATAATAATGGACGGAGTTTCACCGCGTATAAGTGAAACTGCAGAAAAAAGGGAATCGCTGAGCGGCACCGTTATAGGCGCACTCTCTGCAACAGTTCCGGTTTCTGCAGATATCTGCACCACCCGCATTTTCAAACTGTCAGGATGCTCAAGTGCATTTCTCGTGATAACACATGCGGTAAGTAAAAGACCGTTAAATCCCTCGCTCTTTGTCACAGAAACAATGGTATGTTGATTGCCATTATTCGTGTAAGGAACCGCATAAAGCGTATCGGCAAACTTTTTTTCAGTTGTAGCACTTTCATCAATAAGGATCATCTTTTCTGTGACAGCAAGATATGCCAATTTCAGTCTTGTAGAAAAAAGTTTTTTTATTGGAATGGGACCGAATACCGGCAATGACGTTTCTTTTTTCCTCGGATCAAACGCCCCTTTTGACCCACCAACCATACGAGGATTTACATCTTCAAGAGTCCCGTAATGGGCCGTATCGAGGTATATTTCGGAATAACTATCTGCTATCCGATTATCCTTAGTCAACCACAAATAATCGACCTTTGGCCCCCAATATCCCAGCAAAAGAGCAGGAGAAGATACTCCCGCTTCAACATCCTTTATGTTGGGTTTATCCACGACCTTAACCCACTTTTCAGAGCCCAAAAGTGACGATACCAGTACGGCAATTGCAAGTATACGCTTCATTCATTCTCCTTACATGCTGGTTTAAAAATTTATTCTGTACCCCGATCGACCGTGTATGTACCCCGATCGACCGTGTATGTACCCCGATCGACCCTGTATGTACCCCGATCGACCGTGTATGTACCCCGATCGACCCTGTATGTACCCCAATCGACCGTGTATGTACCCCGATCGACCGTGTATGTACCCCGATCGACCCTGTATGTACCCCGATCGACCCTGTATGTACCCCGATCGACCGTGTATGTATCCCGATCGGCCCTGTATGTACCCTATTCGACCGTGTATGTAGCACCGAATCGCGAAAACGAACAATACCAGTTTTACTGTGCCACAGCCTCTGCTTCCCGTTTCACTTTTTCTTTCTGAGCGCGGGCCCGATTTGCCTCAGCCTGATAGGTACTGACAAAAAGGAGACGGGTAGGTTCATCGTATTTGTAGATTTGATCAGCGTAACGACGGATAATCGAGAGATACTCCATAGCAAATGTACGCGCCTGATCGCGTTTCATTTTCAAGGAGCTTTTCATTTCTGGGGTGCTGCTCGCTTTGGCAAAAAGTTCCTTGCTATCTGCGCAAAACTCCTCCACCACCTCCAGAGTTGTTTCCGAAATGCCCCCTTTGATCGCAGCGGCGAGGTACTTTTTCCCCGTGGCGACTAAGGCGCCGAGATCGTCGAGCATATCTTCGGGACCTTCACCCAAACGGATCAGCCCCAGTGTTTTTACCGCTTCAGGAATATCTTCCAGCGCCAACTCCATATCGCCCAACAGATCATCGCGCCGTTGTTCCCCTTCCAATTCACGCTCTTTCCACTGCTTTACCAATTCGGGACGGTCAAACTGACCGGTCAGCCAGTTGTGTTCGGCTTCGGCGAGAATCGTCGAGATTGGTGTTCCCAACGCGAGAAATGGTGCAGGTAATCCGCGAGCGGTGAAATTAGCAGTGCGCGTGGAGAGAACCTGGTGGATCGTGGTGAGTTCGCTCACTACAACGTCAACCGGACGGGAATGTCGCTTAATCGTGAACGTTTTAATTGCTTCGGGGAGATTCTGCGGGGTAACCTGTTTCATAAAAAGCTCCTTTGGTTGTTGTAGATTATACCTTCACCGGGGGAGAATCGATTGAACATGATGAAGGTACCAATAATATATGGCTAATTTGTTCAATGAGTTATACTTTTTTTAGCTGATGAGGTGAGATGGCGAGTTGCCAAACAATTTCGGTTCATTTCAAGCAAATAAAATGTTTTTTGTAAAGAATTTTCACGAAAATTGTATCAGAAATAAGGTCGTGTGAACGGTATCCTACTCCCGCAAAATCCCCCAGAACGAAATATCTTCGGGGATGCCCCACTTTAAAAAGTGTTTCGGGCTCACTCCTTCGAGACGCATCCCTACTTTTTCGAGTACCCGACCTGAAGCAGGATTGCGCGTGAGATGACAGGCGTGAATGCGAATCAGATCGAACTGATCAAATCCCCATGCCACAACAGCGCGACACGCTTCGGTGGCATAGCCATTACCCCAAAAAGGGTGACCAATCCAATAACCCAGTTCTGCTTGATGCCCTGTGAACACTGCCTGAAGTGAAACTGATCCCACGAGAAGAGAGTCTGAACGACGCACCACCGCGAGCTGTAACTCTTCATTGCGAACAAATGCGCCTCGGTGAAGGTCTATCCAATCGAGTGCATCGACTAGTGTGTAGGGATGAGGAACCTCACTGGTGTCGGCAATACTACGTTCACCCGCAAGTCGAATTATTTCAGGGGCATCGGAAGGCGTAAAGGGGCGAAGTGTTAAACGGTCGGTTTCGATAGTAGGAATGGAACTCATGAGACTCACTCTCGGTAATACAGTTGCAGGAGAAAGGAATGTTGTTGCTTTGTGCTAGCGGTGTTAGCGCAGAAAGCGGCCGGTGACACCGGTGAGTATATCGCTGATCGGCGCGGATATATCGGCGGAAGATTCTATCCAGACCCGACCAATATCATCGAGATAGTGAGCATCTGAACCGGAAATGATCGGTCGTTGATAGCTGATTCGGCACTCTTCGTGACGCATGAGACAGCCGTAAGATATTTCGATCCCGTCAAAGTGGTTGTCAGGAATAAATCCCAATTGTGAAATAATCGAAAAGACCGGTTTATCCACGTGAGCGGGAATCACCAATCCCCCACTGCTATGCGCCAGTTCTACTATTTCTGAAATGGTATACGACGAAGCAACGCTGAGATAGTTCGCCACCATATCTTCCACCTCTTCGTCGGCGTTTACCACAACCTGCATCCCCATGGCTTCCATATCGAGCGGTATTGGCAAAAGCGACTCTTCGATGAGTTCACCAAAGCGTTCGGCGTGCAGGAGCGAATCAAAATAACAGAGAATATGCGCCTCTTCGGAACTGGTCACTTCGATTCCGGGAATGCAGCGAATGCCTCGGCTTTCAGCGATCTCCATAAAGGCGCGACAATTGCGCGTGGAGTTGTGATCGGTGAGTGCAAAGAGATCGAGGTGATTAGCTACGATTTTGTCCAATACCGCCGACGGGCCCATGTCGAGATCGCCACAAGGAGAGAGACAAGAGTGGATATGTAAATCAGCGCGGATCATTGATCGGGCTCGCCCACAATGGTCACGGTACAGCGGCGCTGAGTGCGCGGCCCATCAAATTCACAGAAATAGATCGATTGCCATGTTCCCAACTGGATTTTGCCGTTCACCACAGATCTCACCACATCTGTTCCGATAAGCGATGTTTTTACGTGAGAATCAGAGTTGCCTTCGGCATGGCGGTAGTAGGATTCTGTGTGAGGAATCATCTCGTCAAGTTTGCGGAAAAAGTCTCGTTCCACATCGGGATCGCCATTTTCATTGATTGTAATAGCGGCAGTTGTATGCAAGGAGGTAACAGTAAGTATGCCGTGAACAATAGCAGTGCGACGAAGCACCGCGGCGACTTCGGCGGTGATATCAATCCAGTGGGATCGTTTCTCTGAATTGAGTGTAATGATTTCAGTATGAATCATGTTTTGGTGCCACGTAGCGCCCTACAAAAAATTGCGCCGGATCAATCGGTCTTCCACCCACGAGCACTTCGTAGTGAAGATGCGATCCGGTACTGCGCCCCGTGCTTCCCATAGATCCGATCTGTTCGCCTCGTTCGACCGCATCGCCTCGCTGAACATCAATATCCACAAGGTGAGCGTAACGTGTTGTGTATCCACTGGCGGTGTGGCGAATATCAACCATATTTCCATAGCCGCCGTTATCCCATCCGGCAAAGACAACTACACCTTCAGCAGCGGCAATGATGGGCGTCCATTCACGGTTGTTGATATCAACACCTTCGTGCATAGCTGTTCGACCCAGAACAGGATGAAAGCGGTAGCCAAATTCTGAACCGACAGCTCCAGATGCGGGAAAAATTGATGGCGTAGCGCGCAAACGGATCTGCTCACTCTCCATGCGCTTTTCCACGCGAGCCAAGGAAGCGGTAATCAATCTTGTCTGGCGCGAATAGAAGTCAAACTGTTCTTGCAGTCTAAGCGCGGTGATTATATCGCGATGTTCCTGCTTTGCCAATGCTTGTGAAGACGCCGGTTCAGTGCCTCCGATACCAGCTTGGACCCTTCCACTGTCGAGGGGAATCATGCCATAGCTGATACGACACAGTTTATCCGCATCTATTATTGTTTGAATTGCAGTTTTGTAAGATTCTGATTCTTTGGTGATTTTTTTGATTCGAGCGAGGTGTACTTGTCGCTTAACCTGTTCGAGACCGTATCGATATTCGACTAGACCTGCCGACCAGATTGCTGAAAACGAGCTGATTGTTAAAACAACAATCGGAATGAGCAATAAAAAGAGGGGCACCAATTTCGGAAGTGACAACCGAATGTGAACACTCTCTTTGCGCGTATCAATCGAAGGTATATAGATTGAAAATCCCTTAAACTTCGTCATACTCCACCTTGGTAAATTCATCAGAAAATAGTGAAGTACCCTCGCTTTGTCAAATACTCCGATGACCTAAAGTCAAAGGGAAAAGAGGGAAGTGTGATATGGTTTAAATGCTTTAAACCTATTTCCATGAACTTACACGAACCATATCACACATTTTGATTAGAGCTGAGCAACAGATATTTTTTCCATAAAGTGCCACACCTGATCCGAATCTACCTCACCGGGACCAAAGTTCGCCGCGTTTGACGTTCCACACGCTACAGCTAAACGACAGGTTTCATAGAATGAAAATCCACGCGAACGTCCCACTGCCACACCAGCCAAAAATGCATCGCCACACCCCACCGTATCGACAACGGTGATCTCCGGAGCGCGGCAGAGAAGACACTCATCGCGGTTCATGGCAATAACCCCATCTTCGCCAAGTGTGATAAATAGATTTTCAATTCCCCGATCAATAAGTCGTTTCCCCTTGAGCGCCAAATGTTGAACACCGTCGATAGGTTCCTTGAACAGTGACTCAAGCTCTTCAACATTGGGAGAAAGCACAACAGGCCGTTCACATATTCCTAATTCAAGTGCTGTTCCACGTGTATCCAGAAATGGTTCCACTCCTTTTTCACGACAGGTTTCAATCATTCGGGCGTAGAAATCAGGTTCGACACCTTTGGGAAGACTTCCTGAAAATATCCACTGATCACCAGCGCGAAGTTCATTTCTCAGGAACATTTCAAAATGATCCTGCACTTGAGTGGTTAACGGCTTTACGGCGCTATTGTAATGAACAGTTGAACGGGATGACTCCTCGAAGATCGTCGTATTAATCCGCACTGATCCATGGATCGGAAATGATTCGTGTTCAATGCCTCGTTCATCGCAGTAATTCGCAAAACGGGACCGATCATTTTCTGGCATAAGTGAAAGCAGTTTTACCGGTTCTCCAAGTTTTGCGATTACCTTGGCAACATTTAACCCTTTTCCTGCGGGAAAAAGGTGAGTAGGAAGATCGACATAGGTTTCTCGTCCCGCTTCGGGAATGGTATAGATCAGATCAAAGGATGGATTTAGTAGCGTTACGTGTATCACGGGAACTCCTCAAATAAAAACGGGAAGCATAAAGCTTCCCGTTAAAATAGCGTTTGTCAATTCTAGTAGAAATACTGGCGAACGTTTTCTTTTACGCCAAGAAGTTCACGGAAAGACATATACCACTCTTGATATACCGAACTTGCCCGCTTTGCTTTCATTTCTGCGGCAAGTTGTTTTACCGCTTCTTTCGGAACTGTTGTCACTTTCGCATGCGTTACAGGGCGAACGAGATAGACGCCGTTGTCTTCTTTAATAGGCTTGCTCACAGTAGCTGCTTTGGTCAGAAATGCCGAAGCTATAACGCGATTGTTAAAGCCGACGCCCGATACAAATTCATTGCGTGTCACAAGCCCCGTTTCACCACTCATAAGAGTTGTGTCAACAAGTGCATACGCTTTGAGCGATCCGTTGTTCACTTTTGATGCTACAGTTGTCATGTAGGCAACAGCGGCTTCAAGTTGCATTGAATCACGGAGAATCTGACGAATATCTTTTTCAACGCGTGTCAAAGGAAGACGTCCCTTTTCAACGCGTTCTTTTACTTTCGCAATGTAAATGCCCTCTTCATTTTCGAACAGTTCGACAGAGGAATCTTTTACATTATCAAAGACAAACTGACCAAGTGTACTATGCTCACCCATACCTGGTACTGCATCACCACGTCCAAAAAGCCCCGCTGAATCAAGTCGTAAACCATTTTTGGTAGCAGCTCCAACAAGATCACCACTTTCAGCAACACGAAGAACCGCAGCACCAAGTGCATCGAGCGAATCGAGTGTCTCTACAGTTGGTGTAATCTTTTTCAAGATGTGACGAATTGAAATCTGAAGAGAATCTCCTGTACCTTTAACACTGTCAACTTTCACCAAGTGAATGCCAAGGCGCGATTTAATCGGGCCAGCCATTGTTCCAGCAGGAAGGGTAAAGAGTGAATCAAACTCAGGGAAATCACCTTTTTTAAGCCAACCGATCTCACCACCTTTTGCAGCACTCTGCTCGTCATCGCTTTCGTATTCAGCCTCTTCATTGAACTGAGACTCACCGGCAAGCAGTTTCGCTTTGATTTCTGCAACCTGACCTGTGATCACGATTTCGTCTTTAGCAGTGGCGGCTTTTGAGATTTTTATAAAGAATAGCTCAGCCTTGTCTTCAGACTTGAACTTCTCTGTCATCTTCGCATAATAATCAGAGACAGCTTTTTCATTCAATTTTTCAGGCGCCACAGTCATTGAGTAAGGGCGACAAATAAGATATTCGAACTGTACTTTGTCATTGACGCGACGATACTGCTCTTCGATTTCTGAAGGTGAAGAGACATTTGACATTTCTAGAATCATGGCAAGTTTCATATTGGGAATCATCGAACGAGTATACTCTTCAATAGAACGAACTTCAGGACTTGCATATGTTTCAGGCATGCTCATGATTTGACGATATTTTGCCATGCTGAACTTACCTGTTGAATCTGCAAAGTACGGACTCTGCATCAAAAATGATGGTGGATTGTCGAGAAGTGAAGCGAGAACTTCTTCAGAAGTAGCTTCGAGTTTAAGCATTGCCGCTGCTTTTTCTCCGATTTTGGTAGAAACAAGTTCTTCCCACACACGAAGCGGAAGCTGACGACGTTCTGCTCCTGAAATTTCCTGGTCGCGAAGATTGTTTTCTGCACTGCGGTAGGCATTGGAAAATTCAACAAGAGAAATCTTATCTTTACCAATAGAACCAACACCCTGCTTCCCATCTTTACCAGCGAACGCATCAAAACCAAATCCAACAAATGAAGTAGCTCCAAATACCAGTACGACAACCAAAATGATCCCCGGTGCCGACTTACGCATCCATTCCATCATACAATTAACTCCGATACACGTTTTGGAGGTATTCCTCCTGTTATCTCTGATCTTTTATTTCTTTTTCGGTGCAAGCAATGCTTTGTAGTTTTTAGGGGATTTGATCAATCCTATAGCAGCCAAAACTTGTGCATCATTTTTCAATTTGACCTTATAAATATAGTCATTGTCTTGTCCCATTTCTCGAACAAGAAGGGCCATGCGCAATCCAGAGCGAACTTCATCTGACTCCTTGTCTAATTCAGCACGACGACTTTTCTGAAGGATTTTTTCCATTTCGCTAAGCAATTGGGTCATCTTGACTGAATCTTCATTGCCAATCGAACTTTTAACATACTCTAATGTTCTCTTATCTATCGAAGTGTCATTGCGGAAACCTACGTACACTTTGAAATCGTCTAGTTTGTTTTCAGCAACCATTGAATAGTCAAATTTCGCAGAATCAAGATAATTATAAAACCGTTTCAACAGCGTTTCTGAAACAGAGAACGACGTGTCGATTTTTATACCCTCTTTCGCAAACGAAGGATAGAGCTGATTTGCAAATTTGAAAAATAGATCTTTCAACATCAGTTTGCGAACCATAAATGGTTCAGGCATATCTTCGACGATTGTATCGGGAATCACGCCGCCACCACCAAAAACAGGACGTTTATTTGCAGTATAATAGACTTCTGAAGGAACGACCTTCTTCACATCTTTCGTTTCAGCAGTAGAATCTTCACCGACAATTTGTTCTTCAAGATCTTCGGAATCTTCGCCCTTGTCACCGCGAATGCCATTTTCAGGACGATTGATACATCTTCCCGATGGCGTGTAATAGAACGCAGTTGTAAGCTTAATATGACGTTCCTTATCAATCGGCAAAACGGTCTGCACAGATCCCTTACCAAAAGTCGTATCACCGAGAATCACGCCGCAGTCCCAGTCCTGAACAGCTCCAGAAACAATTTCTGCGGCTGAAGCGGAAGCACCATTTACCAAAACAACCAATGGCATTCCCTGAGGCAGTGTCGGTTTAATATTCGTAAAGAGCGAATCACTGTAACTTTTCAATCTGCCCTTGGTGAAAACAACAAGTTTATTTTCTGGGATAAATACAGAAGAAACTTCCTGTGCTTGAGTTAACAATCCGCCGGGATTAAAGCGCATATCGAAAATGATTCCTTTCGCACCGAGTGTCAAAAGTGAATCGACACCTTTTTTAACCGCTTCACCAGCGTCCTGAGAGAAGGTTGTAAGCTGAAGATACCCAATTGAATCGGCAACTAAACCAATGTATGGAACGGATTTAATCTTAATAATGGCGCGTTCAATTTCAAAGTCAACAGATTCAGTTTCACCTTCGCGAGATATAGTAATCGTTACGTTCGTGCCGGGTTTTCCACGCATCTGATTCACTGCTTTTTCCAAGGTTATACCTTTGGTAAGCTTTCCGTCAATTTTGAGAATGCGGTCGCCAGAACGAATACCTGCTCGCTCTGCCGGTGTTCCTGCGATCGGTGTCATAACAGTTAAATATTTATCGCGAATCGATATTTGAATTCCGAGACCGCCAAATTCACCTTCAGTGTGAACCATAAGCTCTTCATAGTCTTTCGGTTCAAAAAATGTTGTGTGCGGATCAAGCACTTCGAGAGCACCTTTGATTGCATGGCGAGTCATGGCATCCATATCAACATCTTCAACGTAGAACGTTTGTACTTTTTGTATTACACGTTCATAGAGCGAAATACCGTTGTAAAAAGGATCGCTCTTTGAAGACGCAACTGTGTGATCAATAGCCAATCCGAGAAAAACCAGCGCTACCAATGAAGTAACCCAAAGTTTTGGCGGAAAATTTCGTTTATTCATACAACCCCTTTATCTATCAAATCTAATCGTGATGAATCATCTAAAATAGTTTATTCAAAAATCTCAATGGAGGAACGGCGTAATAGCTTTTCGTATTTTTTCTTGTATCTCTTCGACACTTTTTTGAGCATCGATCACAACAAATCG
>JFJP01037956.1_pt1 | contig 22501 bp, 21 predicted proteins | sample 431651 | NCBI WGS metagenome assembly JFJP01 (sample SAMN02602958, study PRJNA72255) | Microbial mat metagenome, whole genome shotgun sequencing project. | biome: fresh water; feature: sink hole; material: water; isolation source: purple microbial (photo- and chemosynthetic) mats found in...
TCACAAAAAATAGATTTATTCATTGATACAATTCAGACATTTTTTGAAAAAGCCGGAAAGGGACATATAATTACAGCTGATGAGACAACTGTAATAATGCATAGAAGCGGTATTAAAAAGAAAATATAAATTAACCCGGTTATTAACTGCTTCAAAAAATCATTTTTGAGGCAATAAAGGCAAAGTATAAACCAAATAGACCAAGCACAATACCCAGGCTTTTAATAAAAACAGATATTACAATAACATTTATTCGCCTCCGGAACCGGACAATCAGGAAAGCCATCAGGTAGAACCAGGCAATACTGCCAAAAGACAGAAAAAACGCATAACAAATACTTATTAATAAATGAAATGATGCAGGATATTCGGTCAGGTCCGGCTGATGTTTATTATCCTTAAACATCTGAAATTTATCCAGGTTTTCAATTGATAATGCTTTTGAGGTTTCAATTTTTACACCTTCAATTGTACTAATTTCCTTCACATTCTGGTCCATCTTGCCTGCAAGACCACCAGTATTCAAACCCATTGATGCCACTAAAGATATTACGAAAAAGGAAGATGTGAGAACACCTATAAACAGTGTAGGATTCAGGAAGCTAATCATAAATCCTGTATAAAATGCTCCTTTCTCCCGTTTCTGAATCTTTTCTGTCAGATGGCTTTTATCTTCAAGATGTTCTATATCGATTTTTGTCTTAACTATTTTATATCCCAGAAAGAAAAAAAATATTGAGCCAATCGCAAAAATATATGGGATGGCGGGTTTGTAATAGGAATAAAGTTTTGTCAGTCCGAAAACTGCAATGAAGACATAAGTAAAATCGGCAATTGATGCCCCTAAACTAACCAGATTACAATAACGTAACCTTCCTTTGAGTGCATTGGAAGTAATCAGGATACTTATCGGACCTGCTATTGGCATCGAGAAGATAAATCCTGCCAATAAACCTGCAATTGATATTGTTAAAATACTTTCAAGCAAATTATTTACTTTCCTGTTTATTAGAGATCAAAAAGTCAAAACCCATTTTTATCTTTTACACAGCGTACAGAATATTTATTCGACTTCTCTGTTCCATGTATATCTGCAATGTCTTCTTTTCTTGATATGTCAACAACATTCATTTCGTCCAAAACAAGGTAACTGAAGTATTCAGCATTGTTCTTATCGTATTCTGTGGATGTCCAGAAATAGCAACTCTCGTCCATTTCAGAAAAAGTTCCTTCAAAGTCTTGCAAACCTCCGAATTGAATACCAAAAGAAGAAGGATCAGAAGGAACCTTTTTCCATGAATCCTTTTGTTCAAAATGGTTGGCAAGATTCCTGAATTCATTTCCAGATGGAAGGTGCCAACCTGAGGGACAGACCTTCATTGCAGTTTTCCATTCGTACAATATTCCATAAGTCTGAGCATTGTTAGCATCATTATCAAAAAAAAGAGCTCCTTTACCCTCTTTAAATTTCAGATTTTCTGCCATCCATGTAACGCCGGCAATCGTTATTGTACGGTATGTGCTCCCATCCCTTTTATCAACCAATTTGTCCTGCCCTGACAGTGATGTAAAAAATAAAAGTAGTATAGATGCCGATAAAATCTTTCTCATTTTTTCTAAGTATCAGTTGTATTAAAAAGAACCAATTTTTATTTCTTCAATTTTTATACCATTCATCATTTCAAGATGCAAATTTAAGATATGTATAAACAGATAATAATCAAAAATGTAAAATCTATACAGAAATTCCGGATCTTAGCAAAATGGAGTGATATTTTACTCATATTTCCCATTCATCCTAAGCGGACCTTTCACCCTAGTTAGTAAACATATTATAAATTAATTACCTTTGAACCTTAAAAAAACCAGTCCAAACTTACTAAACAATGTCAGAGAATAAGGATCTGAAACCTTATGGTGAGAAACAGATAATATTCGATAAACGTTATCTTGAGATGGCACTTATATGGGCACAAAACTCTTACTGTAAAAGAAGGCAGGTGGGTGCTCTTATTGTTAAGGGAAAGATGATCATTTCAGATGGCTATAATGGTACTCCTGCAGGATTTGAAAATGTTTGTGAAGACGAGAACAACATTACGAAACCATATGTTCTTCATGCAGAGGCAAACGCAATTACCAAGGTAGCCAAATCGAATAATTCAAGCGAGGACTCAACACTTTATGTTACCACATCTCCTTGCATGGAGTGCTCAAAACTTATAATCCAGTCAGGCATCAAAAGGGTAGTCTACTGTAACAGATACCATAATACTGATGGTCTTAATCTTCTTAAACGTGCCGGAATAGAATTGGTTTTTATTGACCCTGAAAAAAATATTTATGAACTACAATAACTCAAAAAGAAGTATTTTTCTGCCTGTCCTGATAGCCCTGGTACTGGCCTCAGGTATATTAATCGGTAAGTATCTCCCCGATGATGATCACTATCCGCAAAACTCAAATTCAAGGTTAAGAAATGATAAACTAAATAATATCCTTAATATCATTGAAGCTGATTATGTTGATACAGTAAACCGTAACGATCTTGTTGAATCTGCCATTCCTGCCATACTAAAAAAACTTGATCCGCATTCTGTTTATATTCCTGCAAAAGATCTGGCACGTGCTAACGAACCGCTGCAGGGAAATTTTGAGGGAATAGGAATTTCCTTTAATATGCTTACGGATACAATTTTAGTAATAAGCACTATCCCCGGGGGACCGTCGGAAAAATTAGGCCTGTTACCCGGCGATAAGATCTTATATGTAAATGATTCACTTGTAGCCGGCAGAAAAATCAGTGACGAAAGAGTTATGGGAATGCTTAAAGGCCCCAGAGGTACAGTAGTAAAGATAAAAATTCTCAGAAGCGGACAGAAAGAACTTATTCCTTTCGAGATCACAAGGGATAAAATTCCTATATACAGCGTTGATGTTGATTATATGGTGAATAACACTACAGGATACATAAGGATCAACAATTTTGCAATGACAACTTTCGAAGAGTTCATGAAAGGACTCAGGGAGCTTAAAGGGGAGGGTATGACCAGCCTTATCCTTGACCTCAGGGGAAACTCAGGAGGAATCATGGAAGCAGCAATTCAGATAGCTAACCAATTTCTGAAAGAAGGAGAGCTTATTGTTTACACAAAAGGCCGGTCACAACCAAGGAGTGAGGCGAGGGCTACCGGAAAAGGAGAATTTGAAACAGGGGATCTTGTTGTCCTGGTTGATGAATGGAGTGCCTCAGCCAGTGAAATTCTTGCAGGAGCTATTCAGGATAATGACAGAGGAACGATTATCGGACGCCGTACATTCGGGAAGGGCCTGGTTCAGGAACCGGTCCCCTTTGCTGATGGTTCAGGAATGCGACTTACAATTGCAAGGTATTATACCCCAACCGGAAGATCAATACAAAAACCTTATAATAATGGTTATGAGAAATATTATGACGATCTGAATGAAAGATACACTCATGGGGAATTTGAAGTATCCGATAGCATTCATTTTGCTGATTCTCTTAAATTTACAACCCCTGGAGGTAGAATAGTATACGGAGGAGGTGGAATTATGCCTGATAAATTTGTAGCTGTCGATACTTCCGGGATCTCTCCATATTTCCTAAAAGTCAGGTCATTAATTTACAGATTTGCGCTTAAATATACTGAGAACAACAGGGATTTGCTAAAGAAGTATACCGAGTCGGGAGAGATGGAAAGGTTTCTTGACAAACAAGCCCTGCTTGACCAGTTCGTTCAATTTGCAGATTCTAAAGGGATCTGGAAAGATAAAGATGGATTGAAAATATCAGGAGATATTATTCATACCCAGATAAAAGCATATATTGCCCGTAATATATTGGATAACAAAGGATTTTATCCGATCTGGGAAGAAATTGACACTACTTTGAAATATGCAATTGAGTTTCTGGAAAAGTAATCAGCTACAAAACATTTCAATTTTTTATCTTTCTAACAAATTCAGTTACTGCTTCTACAGATAAATCTTCCTCCTCGATAAAACCTATATGCCCTGACCTTTTAAGGACTACTACTAAGGCAGAAGCCGGCAGTTTTACTTTTGCCTGAATTAAGTCACAAGGAATATAATTATCCATTGAACCCAATATCCATAAACAGGGAACCCTGCCTTCTTCCATTACTGATATCCTCGATGACCGGATCATCATCCCATTTAATATTGCAATAATACCTTCTCCCGGGATCCCTGAAGCTATATCTTTCGACCTTTTAAGAGCCTGCGAAAACTTTTCAAGATTCGATGTTGCAAACATTCTGGTCACATTATCGGGATACATTAAATCTTTTTTCCCGGCCCTCACAATACTTATCTCCCTGATTCTTTTCTGAATCGTATCCGGGGGATCAGAAAAAGGCTGTGAATGAAATAAACAGTATCCTGAAAGATACTCAGGGAACAGTTCCAGAAATGCAAGTGCGACATACCCTCCCAGAGAATGGCCGGCAAGAAAAATTCTTTTAATTTTAAGATTATCGAGCAACTCTTTAACAGCAGCTGCCATGAACTCCATTGTATGAGTCTCTCCATAAACAGATGAAAGACCATGACCCGGAAGGTCGATTGATATGATCCGGAAATGAAGAGCAAGCTTTTCTCTAAATCCTTTCCACACTTCAGATGATTCAAGGTAACCGTGCAGCAGAACAACTACGTTACCAGTTCCAGAATCAGAATAATTGATATTTCCCTCTCTGAAAAAAAAATTCATATCAGCAAAATTTTATCGTAAAGTTAACCAATTATTATTTCACCATTCAGGCTGGAAAAGACTGATATAATTTGTGATAATTAGCATACCCGTATAATTGTTATTATAATATAATAAATTTAACTTTGTTTAACATCCATCTATTATAAAAGACTTTTACATAAATAGTTCATATCCAATGAATAAAATCCTGTTCTCATCAATTTCGAAAAAATTTGTGATGGCAGCCGCAGGCCTTTTCCTTCTGATGTTCCTGCCTGTTCACCTCATAGTTAATCTGATGCTTCTTAAAAGCGACCCTGTTCCTTTTAATAATGCAGCTCATTTTATGGCAACTTTCCCACTAGTAAGAATTATGGAGGTGGTTCTGATGGTCATTATCCTGGTTCATATCACCTTTGGAATTACATTGCAGGTACAGAACTGGCTGTCAAGGCCTGTTGGGTATGTAAGTGGAAACAAGTCTGAGACATCATTTTTCTCAAAATTCATGATTTGGACAGGAGCTACAATTCTGACATTTCTTGTTCTGCATTTTTTCAATTTTTTCTTCATAAAACTTGGATTGGTATCAGGAGATCCGGAAGATTTTTATACTGTCGCGCATAGCCTATTTAAGATTCCTGCATACAATTATATATATATCACCTGCTTTATTCTGCTTGGATTTCATCTTTACCATGCATTTTATTCCGCATTCCAGACTCTTGGACTAAATAACAGAATTTGGACTCCGGTAGTCAGGATATTCGCTCTTGTTTATGCAATATTACTACCTGCAGGCTTTTCTTTAATATCAATCACATTATGGCTTTTCAGGTAGCTCTGAAAAGAAAAAAAACAAGAATATGGGAAAATTAAATTCTAAGATCCCCGCTGGTCCGCTGGCACAGAAATGGACAACCTATAAAACTTCAGTTAAACTGGTTAACCCAGCAAACAAGAAAAAGCTTGAAATAATTGTTATTGGAACCGGATTATCGGGAGCAGGAGCTTCGTCGGCACTGGGAGAACTCGGATACAGTGTAAAAACTTTCTGCTATCAGGATTCTCCCCGCAGAGCACATTCTGTTGCTGCACAGGGAGGCATAAATGCGGCAAAGAACTATCAGAGTGACGGAGATAGTGTTTACCGCCTCTTCTATGATATGATAAAAGGAGGGGACTTCAGGGCCCGCGAAGCAAATGTATACAGAGCGGCAGAAGTAAGTAATGAAGTTATTGATCATTATACTGCTCTTGGAGTACCTTTCGCACGTGATTATGGTGGGACACTTGATACACGGTCATTTGGAGGTGTTCAGGTTTCAAGAACATTTTATTCGAAGGGACAGACAGGACAACAATGTCTGTTGGGAGCCTATTCATCATTAAACAGGCAGATTAATAAGGGAAATGTCACAATGTACCCTCGCCGTGAGATGCTCGACCTTGTGCTTATTGATGGAAAAGCACGTGGCATTATCGCACGGAATCTTATTACAGGTAAAATAGAAAGACATTCAGCACATGCTGTCGTACTGGCTACAGGAGGTTACGGCACCATTTATTTTCTATCAACACTAGCAGTAAATTCAAATGCATCAGCTGCCTGGAAGGCACATAAGAAAGGAGCTTTCTTTGCAAATCCCAGCTTTGTACAGATCCATCCCACATCAGTTCCTCAGCTCAATGAATTTCAGTCAAAACTGACTCTGATGTCAGAATCTCTCAGAAACGATGGACGTATCTGGGTCCCTAAAACAAAAAAAGATAAACGCCCGGCAAATGAAATCCCGGAAGATGAAAGAGACTATTATCTTGAACGCCGATACCCAACATTTGGGAACCTTGTCCCCAGGGACGTGGCATCAAGAGCGGCGAAAGAACGCTGCGATGCAGGTTATGGTGTTGGAGAAACAGGCCTGGCTGTCAATCTTGACTTCAGGGATGCAATAAAGAAGCAGGGGAAAAAATCTATTGAGAATAAATATGGGAACCTGTTTGAGATGTATAATACAATAACTGGCATCAACCCTTATGAAGAACCTATGCGGATCTACCCCGCCGGACACTATACCATGGGAGGATTATGGGTCGATTATGAATTAATGACCACTATACCGGGACTATATGCCATTGGAGAAGCAAACTTCTCCGATCATGGAGCAAACCGTCTGGGAGCCAGTTCATTGATGCAGGCCTCGGGTGACGGATACTTTATCCTTCCGAATACAATAAGCAATTATCTTTCTGATGAGATTCGGATTCCGAAAATTTCAACCGATCTTCCTGAATTTGTTGAGACAGAAAAATCTGTTATAGAAAGACTTAATAAACTGATCTCGATAAAAGGGAAACAAACTGCTTCATCATTTCATAAACGTCTTGGCAAGATTATGTGGGACTATTGCGGAATGATAAGAAATGAAGAGGGTCTGAAAAAGGCACTTATCCTGATTGATGAACTTAGAGAAGAGTTCTGGAGAGACCTTAATATTCCCGGAACAATTGATGAGCTAAATATGGAGCTTGAAAAGGCCGGAAGAGTAGCTGACTATTTTGAACTGGCAGTTCTGCTTGTGACAGATGCTCTCAACAGAGAGGAGTCATGTGGGGCTCATTTTCGTGAAGAATATCAGACCCCGGATGGTGAAGCGATGAGAAACGATAGAAAATTTGCCTTTGTAGCTGCATGGGAGTATGCAGGAGAAGGAAAGCCCCATATTCTCCATAAAGAAGAACTGAAGTTCGAAGAGGTGGAAATGAAGGTGCGAAGCTATAAATAAAAGCACAGGGCAACCTAAATACTGAGTACAGAAAAGTATGTTCAAAGTCAATTACCAATTATGCATAACAACATTAGGATATGAAGCTTACTTTAAAAATATGGCGCCAGAAAAATTCAGGGAGCAAAGGTAGTTTTGAAACATACCAGATGGATAATGTATCTCCGGAGATGGCATTTCTTGAGATGCTTGATGCTCTCAATAAAAAACTTGTTGAGGAAGATAAAGATCCTGTTGCTTTTGATCACGACTGCCGTGAAGGAATATGCGGGTCGTGCGGAATGTATATAAACGGGCATCCTCACGGACCTGTTCCGGCAGTAACTACCTGTCATCTGTCGATGAGATTTTTCAAAGATGGTGATACCGTTTGGATCGAACCCTGGAGAGCCAGACCATTTCCGGTAATCAAGGATCTGATTGTAGACAGAACGGCTTTTGACAAGATTCAGGTTGCTGGAGGATTCATTTCTGTAAATACCGGAGCCGCAAGCGAAGCAAATTCGGTTCTTGTATCTAAGAGTAAATATGATGAGGCCTTTGACTCTGCTATTTGCATCGGATGCGGAGCGTGTGTAGCGGCTTGTAAGAATGCCTCAGCCATGTTGTTTGTCTCTGCAAAAATTTCCCAGTTCTCTCTCCTTCCTCAGGGTCGGATTGAAGCAAAGGACCGTGTAAAAGCTATGGTTCAGAAAATGGATGAAGTTGGTTTCGGAAATTGTTCAAATACAGGGGCATGCGAAGCCGAATGTCCAAAAAAAATTAAAATAAAAAATATTGCCAGGCTAAACAGGGAATTTTTCAAAGCCTATTGAAAATTACTATATCAGATACACAACTCTTTTATGGACCGGAAAAAATTTATTCGCCTTTCTGCACTTGGAAGCGGAGCAGTAGCGACTACATCCATTTCAAATTTTCCTGATTTTTTCCATCTTCCTGAAAAAGATCGTGAACCTGTTAAAAACAATAACGAATTTTCAGCCGACCTTGTGATTGCAGGAGGTGGCCTGGGAGGGTGTGCCGCTGCACTGGCAGCACTGAGAAACAATATCTCCGTAATCCTTACCGAAGAAACCGACTGGATTGGAGGACAGATTACCCAGCAGGGAGTGCCGCCTGATGAGCATCAATGGATTGAAACTCACGGGGGAACACAACTTTATCGTGATTTTCGTACATCAATCCGGCAATATTATAGAAAAAACTACCCTCTGACTGATGCTGCCAGAGAAAACAAGTTTTTAAATCCGGGCGATGGTGCAGTATCTAAATTATGCCATGAGCCTCGCGTTGCCCTGGCAGTGCTTAACGATCTGTTTGCTCCGTTTATAAGTACAAAAAAACTTGTTATTCTCACCGATTTTAAAATTGTAAGTGCAGATAATACAAAAAATCAGGTCAGGGCATTAACAGGCGTTAATCAACTCACAGGAAAAAGTTTGATCCTGTCAGCTCCTTTTTTTATTGATGCTACAGAACTTGGAGATTTACTCCCACTTACTGGAACAAAGTTTATAACGGGAACCGAATCACGCAACGAAACACGAGAATTGCATGCCCCTGAAATATCAAATCCTGAAAACAACCAGGCTTTTACTGTCTGTTTTGCGATGGACTATATTCCAGGCGAAGATCACACCATTGAAAAACCAAAAAATTATGATTTCTGGAAGAATTATCATCCTGAACTAAATCCTCCATGGCCGGGCAAACTTCTTGATTTTTACTATTCTAATCCATCTACTCTCGCACCAAAAGAACTGGGATTCAGTCCGGAAGGAACAGGAAATCCATCATTATTTAACCTGTGGAACTACCGGAGAATAATAAATAAGAAGAATTTTAAACCTGACACATATAAAAGTGATATTACTGTTGTCAACTGGCCCCAAAACGATTTCCTCACCGGAAATCTGACGGGTGTCAATCCAGTGGAATTCAGAAATAATATAGAAAATGCAGGTCAGCTGAGCTTATCCCTTTTATACTGGTTACAGACAGATGCCCCACGGTACGATAAGGGTTATGGCTGGCCGGGATTACGTCTGCGTAAGGATATAATGGGAACTGAAAATGGATTGGCAAAATATCCGTATATCCGTGAATCGAGAAGGATAAAAGCTGTTTTTACAGTGCTTGAAGAACATGTCGGGAAGGAGAACAAAACACTTATTACAGGAAAAACAAAAGATAATAAGGCAGCAGATTTTTTTGATAGTGTAGGGATCGGTTATTATCACATTGACCTTCACCCCTCAGTTGCGGGAGACAATTATATCGATTTTGATTCGCTGCCTTTTCAGATCCCCCTGGGGGCTCTGATCCCTGAAGAGATGGAGAATCTCATTCCGGCCAATAAAAATATTGGAACCACTCATATTACAAACGGTTGCTACCGGTTACACCCGGTTGAATGGAACATTGGAGAATCAGCAGGTACACTGGTAGCCTTTGCTCTTAAAAAAAAGGTTGTCCCAAGGGCTGTCAGGGAAAATAAGTTATTACTCGGGGAGTTTCAAAATCTTGTGCGATCGCAGGGAATAGAAACACACTGGCCTGAATAAATCAAAATATTATAAATATTCATCCAGAATTATTACCTGTCAGAGAAGTGCAAAACTTCCCGTTCTGTATTTTAATCGATTAAATTACCCGCAAATCTCCTCAATATCTAAAACTGATTTTGGGATTGGTTTGCCAAGTACTTCATGACCTTTTTCAGTTATAAGTATGTTATCTTCAATCCTTATACCTCCAACAGTCGTATAGCTTTCAATTTTATCAAAGTTGATGAACTCCCTGTATTTCCCTTCTGCTTTCCATTTACCTATGAGTTCAGGAATAAAATAGCATCCAGGTTCAACAGTAAAGACATGACCTGGTTTGTAGGGCAGAGCGAACCGTAAAAATGCCAGTCCAAACTGGTCACTCCTTATAATATCATCACTATAGCCTATATAGTCTTCTCCAAGAGCTTCCATATCATGAACATCCAGTCCAAGCATGTGCCCCAGACCATGAGGCATGAACAAAGCGTGGGCTCCTGCTGCTACAGCCTCATCAGTATCTCCTTTCATAAGTCCCAGTTCTTTCATCCCTGAAGCAATGATCCTGCATGCCATAAAGTGCTGGTCACGGTTTGATAATCCAGGTCTTGTTGTCTTAATTGCCTCTGAATTTGCTTTTAAAACAATCTCATAAATATCTCTTTGTTGCTGACTGAATTTGCCTCCAACGGGTGTAGTCCTTGTAATGTCAGATGCATAATGCATGTTTGTTTCGGCACCCGCATCAGTGACCATCATTCGTGATTTCATCAAAACATTACCATGCTGGTGGTTGTGAAGAGTTTGTCCGTTAATGCTTAGTATAATTGGGAATGATGTTCCTCCTCCTTTTGCAAGGGCTATCCCCTCTATAGCTCCAAAAATATCCTGTTCCCTTATTCCCGGCTTACACATCTTCATCGCAGTGACATGCATTTCAAAAGCAATATCTACAGCTTTCCTTATTTCTTCAATTTCAACCTTCTCTTTTATTGATCTCATTGAAACAACAGCCTTTATCAGATCAACTGAAGCCAGCGTTTTCATCTGGCATGGATTTTCCCTGAGAAGCGAACCGAGTATTATCTTTATTTCTCCCCGGTATGGTGGCAGAAAATGTATTTTTCTTTTTTTTGAAAGTGCTTCTTTTAATACTTCCCCGAGTTTAGGTATAGTTGCAGTATCGGTAACTCCACTCTTTAACGCAAGTTCCTTCACAGTCGGCTGAGGACCCATCCAGATAATGTCGTCCATATCGAAATCGTTACCAAAAATCTGAGCTTTACCTGAATCAAAATCAATTACTCCTGCCAATCCGGGAATATCGAGTCCGAAAAAATAAAGGAAGTCACTGTCCTGTCTGAAATGGTAAGTGTTTGCAGGATAATTCATAGGTGCTTCAACGTTGCCAATAAACAGAGCCAGCCCTGATCCTGTTTTTTTGCAGAGTTCCTCTCTTCTCCTTATATATACTTCACTTTTAAACATAAAGAATAATTTATGCAGTTTTTAAACTACTAAGTTAATAAGTATAAATAACAGAGCAATAAAATTGAGAGACTAAAGTAAATGGAGTGAACCAGAGTAAACATTGGAAAGCTATTGCATATAATACAGTAATCAAATGTTAAATTGGTTCACTCCAGACCATTGTCATTTTTTGTCAATACTCCAGCCCCCCTTAAGTCCAAAAATGAACCACACCAGAGCTACTGTTCCGGAAGCGAAGATTGTATCGCCAATTACTCTTAGCCATTTTAATGTTTCAATTGCCGGCTGCTGCATAAATTCGGCAGATCTTGCATACCACAAACCTTCCTGAACACTAGCCACAGTCTGAGCAAGCCCTATTGGAAGCACACTTATCAATACCATTGCAGTAAGGCCAATATTTATTCCCCAGAATGCAAATTTAATCCATCGCTCTTTCCATACAGCCTCCTTGTTCATATCACGCAGAACGAAAAGCATAAGTCCGATTCCGAGCATACCATATACACCGAAAAGGGCTGTATGTCCGTGTACCGGAGTAGTATTCAACCCCTGCATATAATACAGAGCAATAGGAGGATTAATAAGAAATCCGAAAATGCCTGCTCCCACCAGGTTCCAGAATGCGACAGCTATGAAACTGTAAATAGGCCACTTGTAAGCTTTTAACCATGTAGTACTCCTGCTTAACTTCACATTATCCCATGCTTCAAAACCCATTAATACAAGAGGAACCACCTCAAGCGCACTGAATGTTGCCCCAATAGCCATGATTGCTGTAGGAGTACCTGTGAAATACAGATGATGAAATGTACCCAGTATTCCGCCTGACAAAAATACAATAGTTGAAAAGAGAACTGCAGTGGTTGCCGTTGCAGCCTTAATTAACTGAAGTCTTACAAACAGAAAAGCCATAATTACAGCTGCAAAAACCTCAAAGAAGCCTTCGACCCAGAGATGCACAACCCACCACCTCCAATACTCTGCAACAGCAAGGTTCGTTTGTCTTCCCCACATTAATCCTGCACCATAAAATGCGGCAATTGCAATAGTCGATATAAGAAATAGGATAAGCAGGTTCCTGTTTTCAGTTTTCCTTATTAATGCCGGCCATATAGCCCTGCCCATGAGCAATAACCAGATAATCAGTCCTGCAAAGAGAAATATCTGCCAGAACCTGCCAAGATCAACATACTCATAACCCTGGTGCCCGAACCAGAAATTCTGCACATAACCTAGCTTCTGCATTACACCAAACCACTGACCAATTAGCGAGCCTGCAACAATTACAAGTAAAGCGCCAAAAAGAATATTCACGCCAGCCTTCTGGAACCTGGGTTCAACACCTGAAATTGCCGGTGCATAATATAAGCCGGTAGCTAGCCATGAAGTAGCGATCCAGAAAATAGCAATCTGAATATGCCAGGTTCGTGATATGGAATAAGGAAGGATTTCGGATAGCTTAATACCATAAAATGCCTGACCCTCAACCCCATAGTGAGCCGTTATTACACCCATTAAAACCTGGAAGAGCAGCAGGGCAGACACTATCCAAAAATATTTGACTGTTGCTTTCTGCGAAGGTGTCTGTATTTCGCTTAATAAGGGAAATACAACTGGCATAGTACTTGAATCATCTTCGCGGCGGCGTGCATAATACCAAACCATTAGTCCGATACCTGCAAGAAGCACAATAACGCTGAAACCTGTCCATAAAAGAAGTGATCCTGTAGGTTTGTTCCCGACAAGATCCTCAGCCGGCCAGTTATTGGTATATGTAATTGATTCTCCGGGGCGTTCAGTTACACAAGCCCAGGATATCCAGAAAAAGAAACTGTTCAGGAGAGGAACACGCTCCGGGTCTTTCAGTGAGTTTTCTGGAATACTGTAAGCATCCCTTAGATCTGACAAAGCAGGATCGCTGGTAAATAGTCCCCCGTAGAACTCACTGTTAGAGGCTATTGCTGCAGCTCTTAAATCTGAAACAGTTAATATTCCGGTAACTGGATCATAAGTATTTTTCCGTAGTTCCTTCTGCAATAGAACTTTGAAAAAAGCTTTTCTCTCATCAGATAAATTCTCAAAAGAAGTATTATCATGCCGGATAGCCAGTTTATCCAGAATAAATACTGCCTCTTTATGAAGCCAGTCAGCACTCCAGTCGGGAGCCTGGTATGCCCCATGCCCCCATACAGTACCAATCTCCTGTCCCCCCAGTGATTGCCAAACATTCTGACCATCTTTAATATTCTGCCCTGTAAATAATATTGAACCATCCGTTTTGATAACCTTAAGAGGTACTGGCGGAGCCTGGCGGTAAATCTCTTTACCGAAATAAAGAAGAACGGAAAAGGATAGCACCATTACACAAATGAAGCCAATCCAGAGTTTTCTTGTTGTCATAATTATGAGGTTAGATTCTAATTAATTTTAACTATTACTTGTTTTATAAATTATAATGGGATACCAGACTTTGTATCTGAAGCGGATAATCATTTGAGGAATCTGTATTAACATGGTTTTCATCAGTCTCGGCAAATCTTTCTAACAGATTAATATGGTCTGATTCAGAAAGCACATTATCTGCCATCTTAAACAAAATATTATTCTCTTTGGCAATATGATTTCGGAGTAACACCGCATATCCGTTCATATTTCTGAATACCTCAATTAAAGCTTGCTTACTCCCTGATTTAAACAGGGAAATATTTTCCGCCATACCTTTTACATAATTCCTTCCCTCTTCATGCTCATGCAACATTACTGCTACAGGACCCTGTGTCGAAGAAAATCCTCTTTCGGCAAGCAACGGGAAAAAGATAGTTTCCTCTTTGGCATGATGCAATCCATCAGCAAAATTTCTGATAATACCGACAATGTCCTCAAGGTGATTAATTTCAGGATCTTCAATTTGAGTGATATGTTCCATCACATCAATAAGTCTGAGAATATGAACATGATCCTTTTCAAGGTTTTGTGTTGCTGTATTCATTGTTGTAATTATTAATTAGTTGATTTAAAACTTTCGGAAACAAAACATTATTTTCTAAGTGAACATGTGTATGTAAATCATCCTCAAATTGTTCGAGAAGTTTGAATGTTACCATGTATGTATTGCAGTAATCATCAGGCAACTTATAATTGTTGGTGATGACATTAATTCTATCCATAGCTCCTCCTGCAAACTCATGTTCACCAGATAATCGGTCTAATTCAGAAACAATAACAGTTTTAGCCTCTTTAGAACCTGTTGCAATTACCTCCTTAATGGCAGGGAAAAATACTTCCTCTTCCTTCTTAAGATGCTGCAGAAGTTCGTTATTAATCTCCGAGAAAAGCTCAGCAACCTCTATGAGTTCTGGATGCCTGTCACCATGAACTGATGAGATTTTCGCAGTATGCTGAACAAGTTCGGGAAGTGATTTGAGTACATATTTGTGATGTGTATTAACTATATAGTCACATAAAAAAGCAGTATCCCACTCAATAAAATTGTGAGTAGTTGTATTTGGCTCTGATTGAAGTTGTGTAAGGGTTTCTATCAGTTCATTCCTGTCAATACCCTTTTCCGAACAGGCTTCATTAATACTCATTTTTCCGCCGCAGCAGAAATCTAATCCATACTCTTTAAAAATTGCTGCAGTACGATAATCTTGTGCTACAATTTCTCCGATCGAAATGTCTTTTTTCATACTTTTAATAATTTATTATCGAGGCAAAGCTATAAAATAAATTATTAAAAGACAATATGGTCTTTTTGTATTTTTATAAGCTATTTTTATTATTTTTGTCAAACCAATTAAATATAATCTGACACAAAATGTTTAATAAAGAAACAGAATACGCTCTCAGAGGCCTGGTATACATTAAATTACAAAATCTTAAAAACAGAAGACCTGGTACTGCTGAAATAGCGAAAGAGATTGAAGCACCTCCCTTTTACACAGCGAAAATTTTACAGAGGATTGTCAGGTTTGGACTTCTTGAGTCCCTTAAAGGGAAAGGTGGTGGTTTTTATTTCGATGAAGATAAGCCTGATCTGCCACTTGTCCGCCTGATAACTGCTATTGAAGGTGAAAAATCCTTTACCGGATGTGGATTTGGTCTGAAGCATTGCGATATAAATAATCCATGCCCCCTTCACGAAAAATATGCCCCTATAAGAAACTCTATCAATAAGCTGGTTTCTGAGGAAACAGTTCAAAGTCTCGCTGAGAAAGTCTATAAAAAGGAACTTTCTCTTAAAGAAGTACCAATATAACCGACATGAAATACAAACTGCCAATTATAGTTTTCATTCTTATTTTTATACTACTGGCCATTGTACAGATTAAGGTTGAGAGGCCAATGATAATGGCAGAACGGTTTCTCGAAAATGCAGGATGGATTGAAATAATTCTGGTTGCCTTATATGGTTCATTCGTTGTCTATAAGATGCAGGACCCGTTTAATGTCCCTCGCTGGAGAAAAATTACCTGGACCATATTTACTGTAATTTTCTTCACTCAGCTTATAATAGGGCTCTCCGGATTTGAAAAGTTTCTGATGACAGGGAAGCTTCATCTGCCAATTCCGATGATGATCCTTGGGGGACCTGTCTACAGAGGGGAGCTATCGATAATGACAATACTATTCCTGAGTACGATCATACTTACCGGGCCTGCATGGTGCAGCCATTTGTGTTATTTTGGTGCCTTTGACAACCTGGCCTCCGGGGGAAAAGCTTCAAAGGATATAATAAGGTTCAAAGGGGCAATGAAATCGACGATTCTGATACTTGTTATTTCAGTAGCTATTCTGCTTCGCTGGATGAATATATCTCTCCTTATTTCATCTCTGATTGCTATCGGATTCGGTATAACCGGTATTGGAATTATGTTATTTTACTCCATAAAAATGAAGAAAATGATTCATTGCATCATGTACTGTCCTATCGGTACAATTGTAAATATCTTCAGGCACATTAATCCATTCCGATTGTATATAGATCAAAGTTGTACTCTATGCCTTAATTGTACAAAATATTGCAAATATGATGCATTGAATACCCATGATATCCAAAATGCCAAACCTTCATTAACATGCACATTATGTGGCGATTGTCTTGCAGGGTGTCATCATAATTCAATTAAGTACAAATTCCTGAATATGAAACCGGATAATGCCAGGAAATTGTATCTGGTTCTCACAATTTCTCTTCATGCAGCCTGTATTGCCCTGGCAAGAATATGATTTTTTAAGAAAATTGAAACATTTTAAAATACGCTGCGTATAATATTACTTGAAGGTTAATGTTTTCAACAATTGAAAATTCTGTCTGTGTAACTAAACATTTTAATAATCAACTGTATTTAATTGCGAATACTCTTGGTTATTAACAAAATGTTGTTATATTCGCATCTGTTATGAACAGCTTATTAACATCATTAAATAATTATGCCGTACAGAAGGTTACCAAACACGGACACAGCCCGTATTAAGGCATTAAAGGTTGCACTGGAAAAAGGGAAAGAACTTCCTCCTCATAAGCTGGCCTTTTCATCAAAGACAATTGTAAGGCTACAGAAATTTCTGCCGCAGTTCGAAAGTAATATCCAAATGTACAGGCATGCCCTTGCAACTCAAAATAAGAAAAGCAAGGATTACAATGAAATCATGAGAAAAGCCAAAGTATATCTCACGCATTTTATAAGGGTAATGAATATGGCTATATTCAGGGGAGAACTTCCTGCTGAAACCAGGACTTTTTATGGTCTTGCTCCAAATGAATCAACAGTTCCTTCTCTTAATACAGAGAACGAATTAATGAGTTGGGGAAGGAGGATAATTGAGGGAGAAGAGTTCCGGATAAGAAAGGGAGGGAGTCCTATAACCAATCCTACAATAGCTGTTGTAAAAGTAAGATTTGAAAATTTTATTGAAGCCTGGAATTATCATAATACACTAGCAAAAAGGACCACAGCATATACTGAAAAAAATTGTGATCTGCGGAAGGAGGCTGATGAAATAATTCTTCAAGTCTGGAATGAGGTTGAGAGTACACACAACACTCTTCCCGAGGAAAGAAGAAAAAGCCATTGTGAAGATTACGGACTTGTCTACTTTTACAGGAAAAATGAACTTGAAAAGTCAAATGTAGCTGAAATTCAGAATCAGACCTGGTCCTGAAAGTGATTGGAAATCTGTGTCAGATCATTTTTATTTCCCGGGTAAATTTTTCTTCTTTTCCTGAAATATAGAAATATCACCGTACTTATAGCAATGGGTACAGGTAATCCGATCATCTGCTTCCAGACCGGAATATCCAGAGCTCCATCTACCAGTTCCCAGCCAAAAAAATAGGTCCCAAATACAGGAACAGCATTATTGATAAAATGTGAAATTACGGGAAGCCACAAATTTCCTGTCCATAAATACAGATAGCCAAATGTCAATCCAAGAATCAGCCGCGGAACAAATCCGTAAAACTGTAAATGGATTGCACTGAAAACAATCGCAGTAACAAATACTGCAATGTTACCCGACCGGAAAAGTTTACTGATTATTCTTTGAAATACTCCCCGGAAAATAAATTCCTCACCTATCGCCGGTATTACAGCAATAATAACCACATTTACCATCACTGCCCGAAATGTTTCAGACGCTATCAGCAATCGTGTTACCCTTGCTGCCTCATTCTCGTTTTCGCGCATCCAGCGTTCAACCCCCGACATCCACTCGGGAAAATTCATAGCTGAATTAAGTGCACCTGTGAGGCTCGTGACAGGTATTATACATATAGTCAGAATAATAACCAGTACGACTTCATTTGTACCAGGACTCTTAAAATCTGCAAATCTATCAGTATGATAAGGGCTCATCAATACCATTATAATAAAAGCAGGTACAATGAAAAATGAAATATCCTGTACAAGAACCATGTATCTTATGATTTCCACACTTTTCTCTCCGGAACCAGTAGAAATGTACTTATATAAAGTCTCAAAGTCTGTACCGTATAAGGTAGAAACTGCCAGTAAAAGGACAATCAATAGCAGTAGACCGGAGAAAAAAATTATCACAACCGAAAGAACCAGTTGTAAAAGAGGCGATTTACCATATAGCGTGAAAAGTCTACGGTTATCATCCATTTTATTAATTTTGCACCTAAGTTATTTATTATAATATACAAACAAAACTCCATTGACAATAGGTAATATATCGATCAGGGAATATCCGTTGTTCCTGGCTCCCATGGAGGATATAACAGATCCTTCATTCAGGATGGTATGCAAGATGAACGGGGCTGATTTCATGTATACCGAATTTATATCCTCCGATGGTCTTATAAGGGATGGAGAGAAAAGCATCAGGAAACTCGATATATATGACTTTGAAAGACCTATAGGCATACAACTATATGGTCATCTTAAAGAGGCAATGATAGAAGCGGCTCTCATTGCTGAAGAGGCAAAACCTGAATTGATTGATATTAATTTTGGCTGCCCGGTCAAGAAAATTGCCAACAGGGGTGCCGGGGCCGGGATGCTCAGAAATATTCCTCTTATGATTGAGATGACCAGGGATATTGTAAATGCAGTCAGACTGCCTGTAACTGTAAAAACCAGGCTCGGATGGGATGATGACAGTAAAAACATTGTTGATGTGGCTGAACGTTTACAGGACACAGGTATTAAAGCATTGACAATACACGGAAGGACAAGAGCACAGTTTTACAAAGGATTTGCTGACTGGAGCCTCATAGGGGCAGTAAAAAATAATCAAAGAATGAAGATTCCGATTATAGGAAATGGAGATATCGACGGACCTGTTAAGGCCAGGGAGATGTTTGAAAGGTATGGTGTCGATGGTATAATGATAGGACGTGCTACAGTTGGGAGACCATGGATATTTCGTGATACAAGACATTACATTGACACAGGGGAACTCCTGCCAGAACCCTCTGTAAATGAAAAAGCTGATCTTGCCCTGATCCATCTGGAAAAATCACTTGAATTCAAAGATGGAAAGAGAGCCATTTATGAAATGCGACGTCATCTTTCGAATTATTTTAAGGGCCTACCACATTTCAAAGAGACAAGGCTCAGATTACTTACCGCAGTTGAAGTTGATGAGATTAAAAACATAATAGCTGAAATAAGAATGAAATGGGGTGACTTCAGGACTGATGATAAAACATCTGTCTACGGAATCTGAGCCTCAATTTTGTCAGTATTCACCCTGGAAAAAAGTATAGAGAAATCATTCCATTTGAAAACTACTTTAAGGATCAGGATAAAAACTACTCCTATAAATATTAGTCCCGCAAATTCAGTCCATGGGGAAATGTTTTGCTGGGCAAACAGGGCTGGTGTCTGCAGAGCTGAAGACTTATTTGTGACCATAATACACAAGAATGCATTATTTGCAGCATGTGCTCCCATAGCTGCTTCAATGCCATCATCGAGAATCGTAACGACTCCAAAGACCAATCCGAAAAGTATATACTGAGGTATCATTATCATGAACCCGAATTCTTTGACCTCCGGGTTGAATGCATGCATCATCCCGAATAATACAGATGTAACAACAAGTGGAAACCACCTGTTCCGCATAACTGTTACAAATCCCTGCATAAGGTAGCCACGGAATAATACTTCTTCAAATGCTGCCTGGAAAGGAATAAAAATGACAGATATTATTATCAGAATTACAAGAGAGAAAGACTTGTTATTCAATGTGAAGTTAGCCGGATTACTTTTCAGGGATGTAAATAAATAGAGTGAAGAAAGAGTCAGCCAGATTAATGCAGAAATAAAAAATCTTTTCCACCTTATATTTCCGGTACCATTAATTGTACACTTAAAAGATCTGTTGTGCAATGGTTTTACAACCAGAATAAATGCTATTAATCCGGCTATGAATGGGAAAAGCATTAACAGAAGCCCTGTATTTGGATCAAGTCCGAGTACTCTGAGATCACCTGGATTATCTGAAAGTGTAGTGAATATTTCAGGATCTGAGACTGATTTAATAGTGGTCACCAAAATCAGTGGCAGTGACCCTATTGTATTTGTTACAATAAAAATTATTGCAAACACTACAATATATCTCCAGAAATTGTTCTTTCCGGTAAAAGTTGATTCAAGATGGTTCATTTGGAAATGACGGATCAAAATTCAGTTATGGCACTTTTAGGATGATCAATAGAATAATGCAGGCCTATGCTTTCCTGACGGTTTTTGGCCATCTTAATAATTAAATATCCAACATTGATCATATTCCTTAATTCACATATTTTTTTTGAGATCAATGACCGCTTATATAAGCTTTCTGTTTCCTTATAAATTATTTCAAGTCTTATCAATGCCCTTTCAAGACGAAGGTCTGACCTTACAATACCCACATAATTACTCATTATCATCTGAACTTCCTTGTAGTTCTGAGTTACAAGGATCATCTCCTCAAGATGAGTTGTTCCCTTGTAGTCCCAATGGGGAATTTTCTCCTCAATTGTAAGCTCATTAAGCCTGGGTCCCGAATGCATAGCCGCCCTGTAAGCATAGACTGCTGCCTCAATCAATGAATTGGAAGCCAGTCTGTTTGCTCCGTGAAGGCCGGTAGAAGCTGCTTCACCCAGAGCATAAAGGCGGTTTATATTGCTCTGCCCGTTCAGATCAACTTTAATACCTCCACAAGAATAGTGAGCTGCGGGAACAACGGGTATCATATCTTTTGTTATATCAATACCCCTTGCAATACAATGCTCATACACATTAGGAAAGTGATCTTTCAGACCTTCAGGATCAAGATGCGTACAGTCGAGCCAAACATGATCATCACCCCATATTTTCATTTCATTATCAATAGCTCTTGCAACAATGTCTCTTGGAGCCAGCGATCCACGGCTGTCGTATCTGTTCATAAATCTTTCACCCGCCATATTTTTAAGTACAGCACCATATCCGCGTAATGCTTCAGTAATAAGAAATGAGGGCCTTTTATTGGGATCCCATAAAGACGTTGGATGAAACTGAACGAATTCCATATTTTCAATAACCCCTTTTGCCCTGTATACCATTGCAACACCATCACCTGTAGCAATCTCAGGATTGGTAGTCGTCATATATACATTACCCATACCTCCCGTAGCTATCACTGTAATCTTAGAAAGAAAACTAATTACTTTCTGGTTAACCAGATCTGCAACATATGCTCCAAAACACTTGATATCAGGGTAGTTCTTTTTCAGAACATCACCAAGATGATGCTGAGTAAGAATCTCAATAGCAAAGTGCTGTTCAAATATCTCAATATTGGGATCCTGTCTTACCTGCTCCACCAGGGTCTTCTGAATAACTTCTCCTGTTTTATCTTTATGATGAAGGATCCTGTACTCAGTATGCCCTCCCTCTTTGGCAAGATCATAGGATCCATCCTCCCTGCGGTCGAAAGAGACACCTAATTCTATGAGGTCTTTAATTCTGTCAGGAGCCTCCTTAACTACCATCCTGACGACCTCCTCATCGCAAAACCCGTCACCGGCAATTAATGTATCTCTTATATGTTTCTCAAAATTATCCGGCTCACTGAATACGGCAGCAATCCCCCCCTGTGCATACCTGGTATTGGAATCTTCAAGACCCGCTTTAGTCACAATCGAAACTTTTCCATACTTAGAGGCTTTCAGTGCGAAAGTCAGACCGGCGATTCCCGAACCTATTATCAAAAAATCAGTTCTTTTTTTCATTACTATTAACTGGAAAAACAATAGATAAAGATACAAATAGATTTCAGGTTTTTTGAACCATTCTTTCTGCCTGATTAGGTTTGAACAGGATTCCGCTAAAACTCCTGCAGTTAAAATGTAAAAATACTAATAACTTCTTCTTAAAAAACAACAAGGTGTATAATACTATTAAACAGTTATTTACTTATTTTTTCCTAGATAAGACAGGTGA
>JFJP01011293.1_pt1 | contig 22500 bp, 15 predicted proteins | sample 431651 | NCBI WGS metagenome assembly JFJP01 (sample SAMN02602958, study PRJNA72255) | Microbial mat metagenome, whole genome shotgun sequencing project. | biome: fresh water; feature: sink hole; material: water; isolation source: purple microbial (photo- and chemosynthetic) mats found in...
ATCCGTAACTGCCCCTCCGTACTAATCAAGCCCAAATCTCTGACATACCAAATATCATCATTGGGAATCGAGGTGGAGCTATCTTCACCCGTCAAAATCGGTTCAATCACCCGCCTGACGCGTGGCTCTTTCAATTTATCCACCAACTGGTCAAGGTGCGTTTCCCGCCGTAAGATAAGCTGCTCTTTCGCTTCATTAATCATCTCCACCGTAATGGGGCGGCTGCGCTCTTGCCCCGCTTTCATCTTAAAACAGACTTCGTAGGCCAGCGCGTTCACCAGCCAGGGTTGCCCCCGCGTCAGTTCCCACACCCATGACAACACCCCATCGGCAAAAAGTTGCCCTGTTTCGGCGGTATGTTCATGGTATAACGTGGCAATATCTTCGGCCGTAAAATTACCTAAACGTAAGGACTCGGCCTTGATATTAAAGGCACTGCCCCCTGTAATAATTGTCTTTTCCAACGAGGAGTGAATCCGATAATCGCGCACATCACGCACCCCACAGAGAATAATACTCTGCGGAAAATGGGCGGGGCGTTTGTCATAGCCTGAACGCAATTGGCGTAGGACGGAAATCAAGGTATCTCCGACCAAAGCATCAATCTCATCAATCAACAACACCATGGGCTTGGAACTAGACTGCGCCCAACGAGTTAAAGCCTCATTTAACATGACATCGGGGCCAAACTGAGTAAATATCTCCGTTCGTTGCTCAATCAGGAAATTGTCCTGTAAAAAGTCACGGGCGCGGGAGGATATTTCACCCAAAACAGCCTTAATGCCTCGTTCTACATCCTCCCGCGCCGTTTGAGCCGCTTCAATATTACAATACAAACAGCGATATTTTCCTTGCTCATTCAAATATTTCATTAAGGCCAACATGGAGGAAGTCTTTCCCGTTTGGCGTGGCGCATGAAGCACAAAATATTTCTTTTGGTCAATTAAAGTTTCAATGTTCACCAAATCAAATCGGGTCAAAGGGGGTAAACAATAATGGTCTCGGTCATTGACGGGGCCAGCCGTGTTAAAAAATTTTGGCATGGAAAATCTCCTATTTAAAGCAGTCCAGAAAGGTTTTTCCGCCATAGAAATCCGATGTCTTTAAGACATGGGATTTCTGGATTGCTATATCAGTGGGTTTTATGTCTTAACCTTACCATGTTGCCCCACAACTGTCAAAAATACGCCAATGAAGGCTGTCCAAAAAAGCCGCACAATTTCAGTGTAGCAAGTTTTCGGCAAACGGCCTAAACCCATACTTGATAATCTGACACAGATGGCTATAATTGAGCGAAAGTATGATTGCTAGGACTTACGCAGGAGTCCGCAATTCTTTGCGGACAGCCGCAAATGATTGCGGACTCCTGCCACAAATAAGCCATTTTTGCGTAAGTCCTAATTGCTACTGATTTTAAGGAATATCTCCTATGAATATCTTACAATATAGTTTCATTACTAAAACTGTCGGGGTGAATCTTACCAATATCAGCCTCTGGGAAAATACATTGTACGGGCAGTGGGTGTTTGTGGCGGTCGCCCTACTTTCAAATACACTCGGATTGAAATAACAGGGGCGATAGTACGCCTGGCCGCAGGCGAAACCATCAGCGATATTATTACGGGTTATCGCGGGCGGGTATCGCATGAGGCGATTATTGAGGCGATTAATTATGTAACATTCCGCACGATGCTACAACGAATGACGAAACCAGCGAATGACCCCGCCCCCATTCGTTTATTTCGCCATTCGCGGTAGCAATACCTTGAAATAATTATCCTAATGGCATGGACGAATTGTTAGAGTTAGTGCAATTTTATGAACAAGATTCATTGCCCATGCGGGCGGTGTTGGCGTTGTGGGAGAGTCGGTAGAACAGGATGACCAGAATAAACGGATAACTCAATCCGCTTATTCTGGTTATCCTGTTCTTTACCGTAACTCAAACTCATCCGCGTCCAAATGGGCGGGGAAGCGCGCCCGATAATTTTGCAATTCCTCGTAATTCAGGCTCACGGTGGTTATCAATGGCTCATCGGCCTGTGCCACTAACTCCTCGCCCAAATAATTCAAGGCCGCGCTATCGCCACTGTAATGAATACCTTCCCCGTCATCACCCACTCGATTAACGCCCACCACATAACTTAAATTCTCAATCGCCCGCGCCTTGAGCAAGGTTTGCCAGGCATAGCGGCGGCGCGCAGGCCAATTCGCCACATAGAGTAATAAATCATACTCTTGCCGATTGCGACTCCAGACAGGGAAACGTAAATCGTAACATACTAACGGGCAAATCTGCCAACCATGGCAGGAGACAATCAAGCGATTTTGCCCTGGAGTGTAATGTTCATGCTCTCGCCCCATGCGGAAAAGGTGACGCTTATTGTAATAGGCTACTTGACCATTCGGTGGCATCCAGATGAGTCGATTGTAATATTGCCCGTCCTCCGTAATAATGATACTACCCGTTATAGTTACATTATATGTCTCGGCCATCTGTTTTAGCCACGCCACCGATGTATCGCCCATGTTCTCGGCTTGGTCGGCCACGTTCATGGTAAAACCCGTGGTGAACATCTCTGGCAAAACAATTAGGTCTGTTGGCTGCTTGAGGTTGGCGATAATTTGGCTAAAATGGGCGCGATTGGCGGCGGCATCTTGCCACTGTAAATGGCTTTGCACTAACGTTACATTTAAATCTCGCATAATCGCCTCGCTGCTTTTTGTAAGGTTGCGTCATCTTTGGCGAAACAAAACCGTAATACATGCTCCTGCGGTAGCTGTTCATAAAAGACCGAGATGGGAATGGAGGCCACGCCGACTTCGCGGGTGAGGTAACGGGCATACTCCACATCGCTTTGGTCGGTGATGTTACTGTAATCTAACAATTGGAAAAATGTCCCCTGAGTTGGGGTGAATTTGAAGCGGGATTCTTCCAATAAATAACAAAAAGTATCGCGCTTTTGTTGATAAAAGGCACTTAAGTTGAGGTAATATTCGGGGGATTGCTCTAAAAAATCGGCCAGCGCATATTGCATGGGAGTCATGACACTAAAGGTAACAAATTGATGGATGCGGCGGAACTCAGTCGTTAGGGCAGGCGGGGCAATACAATACCCTATTTTCCAACCTGTGGCATGATAGGTTTTGCCAAAGGAGGAAATGACCAACGCCCGTTCTGCCAACTCCGCATGGCACAAGATACTTTGATGAGTTTGCCCATCAAAAATGATATGTTCGTATACTTCATCGGATAGTATCAAAATATTACTGTCACGAATAATTTCGGCTAAGGTGTCTAAATCAGTTGCACTGAGGGTTGTGCCTGTCGGATTATGGGGACTGTTGAGAATAATTAGGCGTGTTTTAGGCGTAATCGTATCGCGTAATTGTTGCCAATCAAAACGATAATCGGGCGAGGTGAGGGGAATGTGAACGGCGCGGCCACCATTTAATTCCACAATCGGTTGATAACAATCAAAGGCGGGGTCAAACAAAATCACCTCATCACCCGCCGAAACCACCGCGCTGATGGCCGAAAAAAGGCCCTCCGATGCACCCGTACAAATCGTAATCTCATTGTCAGGCGAGACGGTGCGCCCATATAATTGGGCGGTTTTGGCCGCCAATTGTTGGCGCAATTTCGGAATGCCCATCATCGGCGGATATTGATTGAAGCCCTCATTCATATAATGATAGACCAACTCCCGCAACGGTTCAGGCGTGGCAAAGCTAGGGAAACCTTGCGAGAGGTTAATCGCGTTATGTTGCATTGCCATTTGTGACATAATCGTAAAAATATTTGTGCCTACATGGGGCAATTTACTGCTGATTTGCATGGTCATGGTGACTCCTGTGGCGGTAAATAATGCGGTGGTTTAATCATCAGGTGACTTCAAGTCACCTGATGACTAGGCCATATCCCCTGAATGCGTACAGTATAATAAGAGAGGGGTGACTTTCCAAATTAGGCTTCATCGGGTGTATAAATATCGGGTCGCTATTGGCAAAATCAGCCCTATTTAATGTATTATAGATGTCCTAAATCAGTGGCGGAGTGCAAACCTTATGAAGGTTCGGAAAATAAATCGGTAAAGAATCAGCCGTAAGAGACAAGGAGTCCGCAATTATTTGCGGACTCCTTGCATTACCGAATTAATTCTTGAACCTCCATTAGGTTTCCCTTCTAATTTGTAATATAAAATACGGAGAGGTATTCCCATGAAAGAACTTGTCAAAGAATTAACCGAAGCTTACGGGCCATCGGGCTATGAACAGGCGGTGTGTGAGATTGTTAAGCAGCATGTAACGGATTATGCCGACAGCGTGGAGGTTGACCCGTTGGGCAATTTGCACGCGGTTAAAAAAGGGACAGGCGGTGGCTTACGCATTATGTTGGCCGCGCACATGGACGAAATTGGCCTTATGGTCTCTTTTATTGACCAACATGGTTTTGGGCGGTTGACTCGTTTGGGCGGCGTTTTCCCTGAAAGTACGGTGGGCAATCGAGCCTTGTTCACCAATGGCGCGATTGCGGTCATCAATGCGGAAAAGTGGCCGTTGCCTGATAATATTGAGCGTTCATTAAGCAACCTTTATCTTGATTTTGGTGTGAGTCGGCGGGAAGATGTGCCTGTGCGGGTGGGTGATGTGGCCGCGTTTCAGCGTCCCTTTGTGGATTTAGGCCAAACTTTGCTGGCTAAAAGTTTAGATGACCGCATTGGTTGTGCCATTTTGATTGAAACATTGCGTCAGCTTAAAGCCACGCCGCATGAAGTGCATTTTGTCTTCACCGTCCAAGAGGAGGTCGGGGTGCGGGGCGCAACGACGGCCGCCTTTAAGGTTCATCCCGATGTTTCCATTGCGGTAGATGTTACGGATAGTGGCGATGTGCCTGAGCGTAAACATTTCGAAGTCAAAATGGGTCAAGGCCCCGCCATCAAGGTCATGGATAGCGGTATGTTGGCCCACCCTGGCCTGAAAAATTGGATGATTGAGACGGCTACGGCCCATGAAATTCCGTATCAATTGGAAATTCTCACCTTAGGCACAACCGACGCGAAGGCCATGCAACTCTCGCAAGAGGGCAGCATGGCGGGGGCGGTTTCCATTCCCTGCCGCCATATTCATACCCCGTCAGAAATGGTCAGCTATAGTGATGTGCTGAACGCGGTGAAATTGTTGGTCGCCATGTTATCTGAACCTGCGCGGTTATAGGTTTAATCATCGTAGTCATCCGATGACTGAAAGTCATCGGATGACTAAAGGCCGCCGATAATTTGCCAAAATAAGCGACTTTACATACCATGCAAAAATGGGTTGGTAATGTTACGGCCTATTCTTACTAAAAAATCTAATTTATCTGAGGAGCGTTTAACATGGCAAAAGCACAAGCTGCTGATATGGATATGACCTTACGGGGATATGTCGATGATGGGGAAGAAGTTTATCATCCCATTGTCTTGTTTGAAGGGATTAAGTATGACCTTGAGCTAGAGGCTGATGATGAGGATGCTGATTTAGACCTCTACATCACTGACGAAGAGGGTAATATTTTGTACGAAGATGAAAGTGCCGAGTCGGGGGCGGCAGCTTGGTTCAAGCCAGGTTATTATGGGATTCATCACCTGTTTATCAAATCCCATGACGGTGGCTCAGATTATACCCTTACCATAAGTGAATAAAAATGTAGCCCGTTAGGTCAACCCTGACGGGCTTTTTTTATTGTGCCATTTTAGCTGGAGTCCAAATCTTCAGATTTGTTCGTAGGCAAATCTAAAGATTTGGACTCCACTTTTTATATCCGCCCAAACTGTTTGGCGAGTTCATTCAGGCTAAGATGAATCATGGTGGGGCGGCCATGGGGGCAGGTGCGCGGCGCGGCGGTGGCCTCAAGTTGGCGCACTAATTCGCGCATTTCCTCCTGCGAGAGGATTTGTCCCCCTTTGATGGAAGCCCGTTTACAGACCGTAATGGCGATTTTCTCATGGATTTCCCGCGCCAACGGAATCGCCCCATCGGCCATTTCGTCCAGAATATCTAACAAGGCGCGCACGGGTTCAGCCTGCCCCAAAATATCAGGCACGGCGCGCAAACGGTAAGTATTGCCGCCAAATGGCTCTAAGTCAAAGCCCGCTTCCGTGAGCGCGGCTAAATCTGCTTTAACAATCGCGGCTTGGGCGGGCGTAAATTCAACGATTAAAGGTTCTAACAATTGTTGCCGCGTCACTTCCGCTTGGGCTTTTTGGGCAGCCATTTTTTCATATAACACCCGTTCATGCGCCGCATGTTGGTCAATTAAATACATGCCATCTGGCCCCTCGGCAATGATGTACATTTGGCGAATCTGCCCAATCACTCGCATCATGGGCATGGTGGTGTTGGGCGAGGGCAGCGAGATTAAGGAGCGTTCCCCAGGTTCATCTGATTCTAGCTCTAGGGGGCGTTGAATTTCTAGCCCAAATTGATTGCGCTGAGTGCGATTGCCGCCGAGTGAATTGGGCTGCCAATGGTCGTGTCCATGTCCGCTGGTATCATGATGTGACGAACTTTGGAAACTGGTCGCGGCGGGGGAATGGGCGACAATGGCCTCACGCACCGCTTTTTGGACAAGTGAAAAAAGTTGGCGCGGCTCTTCAAATTTAACTTCGGCTTTGGTGGGGTGAACGTTGACATCTACCTCGGACGGGTCTAGCTCAATATTAAGCACTGCAACGGGGAAACGGCCTACTTGTAAGAAAGTGTGATAGGCTTGAATGACCGCTTGGCTGAGGGCGCGGTCTTGAATCCAGCGTTTGTTGACGAAAAATATCATCTGGTCACGCGTCCCGCGACTGAGGGTCATCTGGTCACGCGTCCCGCGACTGAGGGTGGGCGTGCCGACATAGCCATACACGCGCGGCAAGGGCGCATCTGGCTCGGCCTCGCCAACGGCTAACATTTCACGGGCCGTGTCTAAGCCCATGATTGAGACGAGGGTGTCTAACAATTCGCCACTGCCATTGGTTTGAAAGGTTTGGCGGTTATCGGTCTGTAAACTAAAGCGAATCTCAGGATGAGCCAGGGCATAATAAGAAACGATGCGATAAATATGCCCCGCTTCGGTGGCCTCGGCCTTAATGAATTTGAGGCGCGCGGGGACGTTATAAAAGAGATTTTCCACGCTAATCATGGTGCCTGCGGGCGCACCTGCCGCGCCTAAACTGACCTGAAACCCCCCTTCCAAGCGAATTTGCATGGCGGCGGTTTGGGTTTTGGGGCGCGAGAGGCAAATTAATTGCGAGACAGCAGCAATGGAGGCCAACGCCTCGCCGCGAAAGCCGAGCGTGGTGACACGGCTTAAATCTTCAATAGTGATGAGTTTGCTGGTGGCATGGCGCGTGAAGGCCAGGGGAACTTCGTCGGTGGGAATGCCTTGCCCGTCATCAAGCACGCGAATGAGTTGCTTGCCACCGCCGCGAATTTCGACGCGAATGGTTTGCGCGCCCGCGTCAATGGCGTTTTCCACCAACTCTTTCACGACGGAGGCGGGGCGTTCTACCACTTCCCCCGCCGCGATTTTATTGGCAACATCGGTTGAAAGTAAACGAATGGTCATGGCTTAGATACTCATTGTGCCATTGCGTCTTGGCGTTGAAATTTTAACGCAGAGACGCAAAGCCGCTAAGAAATACAATGTCTTGTCTTGTTATACTGCTTAAATTAGTTATCAAATGCCTCTTCTCATACTCCACAACTGTTTCAGTCTAGTGTATGGCAAGGACAATAATTTACTCCAGAGCCATGTCCGTAAAATAAAGGGCGGTTTGTAGGCCACGAGATTACTCTTAAGGAGGCGGAATAGAAAAAATATGGCGAGTAGGTTGGTGAGCCAGAGTAATAATTGGGCGAGGATGATTTGCCAGGTGGGGACTTCACTCACCACAAGCCGAATCATGAGAACCATGGGTGAGGTTAAGGGAAAAATACTGCTGGCAATGGCTAACATGGTATGGGGGTTGCGGGGGATAAAATAGGTGGCATAGATTAGGCCAAACCCTGAGACCATGTTCATCATGCTAAAGAGTTGCATGCCTGCGCCACCGCTCACTTTGAGCAGCCCTAACGCCGCAGCCAAAATATGATCCATGATGTACGCCCCTAGCAACATGCTGAATAATACCGATAGATAAGGCCAATGAACGATAGAACTAAGTAAATCTAGCTCAATGGCTTGCCCCACTAATTGCAGTAAAATCACGGCCAATCCACCCCACATGGCGAGTTGGGTGAAGCCAACGGCGAGTAAGCCGAATAACTTGCCTAACAAAAATTGCAAGGGAGAGACACTGGTTATTAGGATTTCGATGGTACGGTCATCTGCTTCATTGGCAATGCTATCAAACATGTAATTGGCGGTGAAGGACGTTCCAATGAGGCGGACAAAATAAATTATCATATAGACGATAAAACCTTGCATAATATTAACCATGGAGAAATCACGACTTTGCCCTACTAAATCCTTGTGGGCAAAATGGGGGCCACTCGTTAAACGATGCAAAATGTCCTCGGAAATGTCACGCTTTAAGGCGGAGTTAACCCACCTGGTAAAAAATAGGCGCGTCATTTCATTGGGTGATTGATGATAAGTCAGCGTGGCCTCGCCTGTGGTCCAATAATCGGGGGCGAGGTGGTAATAGGCTTGAATATAGCCCATATTCAGCGCGGCGGCGGCTTCCTGGATACTACGGAAAAATATGATAGGAATGTCGTCACGAGTTGTTATGAGGATGCCTTGTTCGTGAAGGGTGGCTTGTTCGTCGGAGCTAACCAAAAGGGCTGCTTGGTCTACCACGCCAAGCGGCCGTAAGTCGGTGGTGGGCAAGGCGAAATATATCGCTAGACCAATAATTCCTCCTGCTGCGGATGGTAAGCCAACAATAAATAAAGGAAAGCCAAAAGTAAAAATGAGGTAGCCACGACGGCTGACATGTTCCCAATATTCATGCCAAAAGATGCGACCCAGTTGGCTTAAATAAGCGGTGAGAAATGAGAAATAAGAAGTAAGAGATTGATATGTCATGAGCGCACTACCTGAACAAAAATTTCGTCTAAGGTGGGCATGGAGACCTCAAAGCGATTGATGGTGAAGGTGGCTCTATCTAAAATCACTTGTAGAATGAGGTGCGGGTCAGTCCCTGGCTCAATGGTTAAATACCAATCGCTGGCGGTACGTGACTCAATGTGTGAAACAAATGGCAATTGCGTGGGCAATTGACCGAGGCCATGCAGATGGATGACATTGGTGGCAAATTGCCGCCGTACTTCGGCCACGGTGCCTTGCAAAACCACCTCACCATGATGAATCAGGGCAATGCGGTCACACATGGCTTCCACTAAATTAAGTTGGTGGCTGGTCATGATGATGGAGGTGCCGATTTGGGCGCGCAACTCAAAGATGATTTGGCGGACTAATTGAGTGTTGACGGGGTCAAGGTTGGCGAAAGGTTCATCAATAATGAGCAGGTCAGGTTGGTGTAATACGGCGGCAATGACTTGCACTTTTTGGGTCATGCCGCGACTGAGGGTTTCAATTTTGACCTTTTGTTGGTCAAGTAATTCCAATTTTTCTAAATAGCTGAGGGCGCGCTGTTTGGCCTCAGCGCGTGATAGCCCCTTTAAGCTGCCGAGATAAATTAAGCAATCTAACACTTTCATGTAAGGATAAAGGCCGCGTTCTTCGGGCATATAGCCGATGCGGTCACGGCGGGCGGAGGTCATGCTGCCGCCTAAAACTTCAATTGTACCCGCGTCGGGTTTGAAAATATCCAGTAACATGCGGATGGTGGTGGTTTTGCCTGCGCCGTTAGGGCCGAGCAAACCGAAAACTTCGCCCGATCGCACCTCAAAACTTACTTGAGAAACGGCGATTTTGGGGCCAAAGGTTTTGCGTAAATTTTTGATGATGACGGGAGGTGAATTGTTCATAGTAGGGGTTTATTGTAATTTGTTGAGGGGAGACTGTCAATTATGGGCTTAAAGAAACTCTATATGCCATATCAATAGGACTTAGGCCATTTCAAGATTTAAAACATCCCAAAATCACCCTCACCCCCGTCCCCTCGCCCTTTGGGAGAGGGGTGACATTTTGCTCCCTCGCCCTTTGGGAGAGGGGACGGGGTGAGGGTTTCTATTGATAGCGCTATTTTTTATGGGATGGTTATTTTCTTGGAACGGACTTACGCAAACACCTCACCCCAGCCCTCTCCTACGTAGGAGAGGGCTGGGGTGAGGTGTTTGCGTAAGTCCTAATCAACTAACTTGTCATGGCTCTTAGGTCGGTGCTATAATAAGTTCAACTATAAACCTATACTTTTGGCTGATTGTTTATTTGTAGAACTTTGGTTTATGGCGTGCAAAAAGTTCATTTTTGTGTGTCAAAATTTTATTTTGACACGCCTCTTTGCTACCAAAATGGCTATAAGCCAAAGTTCTAATAGTTACAGGAGTCTCGGTTACTATGGGCCAATATTACAAATTTATCAATCGTACCAGAAAAGAAGAGTCCCAAATTTCGTTACCGTTTAATTTTGGGATGCCCTATGCCAAATCGCTGGAACATTACGGTAATAAAGAGTTAGAAGCAATGTTTCATTTTGTAGTGAAACATAATGAAGGGTGGGCAGAAACAGATGAATTGGTGGCTATCGGTGATTATGGCAATATTATTGCCTATGAGGACATAAAAACAGAGGACGAATTATTTGGTTGGGAGAGTTATGAACCTCAGAAAGTGCCACCGAGAAAGGGCTTGACTGAGGAAGAATTGATGGGAATATCGGAAGAAGAGTAATTAAAGACCTCACAGGTTTTAAAAACCTGTGAGGTCTAAACATGACATTGAGGAGATAACATTATGGCAAGTTTAGCGGAAGCGATAGAATATATCCGTCTCGGGAATCGAGCCGAAGGGCGCGAGATTTTAGAAGAATTACTTGAGGAGGATGAAGGCAGTGATGGTGGGTGGCTATGGATGAGTGCCGTGGTTGATGACCCCGAAGAGCGCAAAATTTGCCTGGAAAATGTGGTGGCTTTAAATCCTGACAATAGCGTGGCCCAAAACGCATTGAAAGCGATTGCGGCAGGTAAGTTTAATCTTAATAATATGTTAAGTGAAGCACTCGAATTTTATGAGGGCATGACCGAGGAAGAAGAGGAAGAAGATGATGGCGAGGAGGACGACGATGAAGACCTCGAAATGCCTAGCACCATGAAGGGTAAAAAGGGTGGCTTGAATATACGCCTGATTTTATTAGGCGTTTTTGCCCTGTTAGTGGTGTGTGGTTTGGGTGGCGCGGCGGCTTATAATATGTTAAGTGGCGGTGGTACTCCGCCAACCTCTCAAACCCCAGCGGCTGCACCTACCGCAGGTACTGGGGATACCGCGCCCGCAGAACCAACGGCTACGCCAAAACCGTTAGAGACGGCGACCAATACGCCTACACCCACGAATACGCCGTTCCAATTGCCTACGGCTGCGCCAACGAATACGCCTTCAGCTACGGCAACCCAAGTTGTGCCGCCGACACCGTCGAAATAGGTGGGCAGTTTGGAGTCCAAATCTTTAGATTTGAGTAGTAGGGGACAAATCTAAAGATTTGGACTCCTTATCGTTTAATGATTAGTAAATCATCGGATAAAGGTTCACCTTGAGCCGAGGTTGCGGTTAGACGACTATTGGTGGTGGGGTTATATAATCCTACTGCCAAATGGTCGTATCCTAACAAAGGAATTAAGTGAATATCTTGCACCACTTGGCCGACTTGCCAGGTGTTCATGGGGGCATGGCCGCTGACGGGGAGGCCGTCGGCTTGGCCGCGCACAAAGCCATCGGTGGCGCGCAGATGAATAAAGACGGTGAGGTTTTGCGTTAGGGGTTGCGTGGCGCGCCAATAGAGCATGAGGTGAGGCGAGTCAGGTGGCAGAGTGGTAAATTGATAGCTTAATAATTCAAGGCCATTAACGAAACGTGCTAGAGGCGGTTGGGCAAAACGGGCGGGATTAGGTGGGATAAATTCATAGAGATAATCACCCGTAAATTGCCCCAAAGGTTTGAGCCTGGGGTCTTGCTCGGCTTGCCAACGGAGGGCATTTTCCCATTGGCTACGGTCTAGTTCGCCTGGGTGAACGAGGATGTATAAAAGCCTACTCCCCTTAATCCCCCCGATATTGCCCTCATTCAAGGGTAAAGGGGGAGATTTTACTCCCCCTCTGATGTCGGGGGGGGTAGGGGGGGGGTAGGGGTGAGACTCTTGCATAATCAAAGGCAACAATGCGGTCAGTGCGGTTTCAGCAGGAAAGGTGGACATGGCCTCGGCCAAGGCGGGCTGACGGGGCGGGGTATAACCTGAATAGCCATTGACCAACGGCCACCAACCAAGGGTGCTGGCATAAAGCCGCTTGACTTCGGGATATTCGGGGGAACGGTACATGGGGAGTTCTAGCAGGGCAAAGTCATGGGGCTGTTTTGCCAACCAGTGATAGGCGGGGTTGAGCGTGGTATGGTTATCTACGGTGGCTAGGGGAATGGGGGCGGAAAAAGTTTCGGCGAATAAACTGCTTATTATGCCGATAAAAATGAAGGGCTGCCAACGTGGGTTTATTTTTTGGGTGATAATTTTATACCCAAAACCTGCCAAGCCTGACAAAGCAAATAAGGCGGGGATTATCCAACGAGGTGGCACGCGAATGACGGTTGAGGCGGGAATGAGTTGGGCTAAGGTGGCATAAGGCCAGGCAAAGGTGAGGGCGAGGGTGAGGAGGAGAATCGCCCATAAGGGGTAAAAGCCCCTCACCCCAGCCCTATCCCAGGGGGAGAGGGAGCAAAACATCCCCCTGGGAGAGGGCGGGGTTTTACCTTTTCTCGTAAATTTTAGTAAGGTTAATGATGCCAATAATGGGGCAATGAAGCCTAAAAAAAGGGTGTTTTCCTCTGTAAAGTCGGCGCGCTGGCGGAATGGGGCGGTTAGCCTGCCAAAAAGTTGATTGAAGGGCGCGGCCGCGATGAAGTCAGTGGGCTGCGCGGCCAGGGTTAAGGCGGTGGCTAGGGGGCGGGATTGGCGCAAAATTGGCATGAGTTGCAAATAGGGATAGGCCCAGGGGAGGGTTAGCATAAACGTTAGGGCTAAGGCAATCAGCCAATTAGCAAAAAAGCTAGTTAGCTTGTCACTAATCAGCTTGTCAGGGTTTAGTTTATCAGCTTGATTAGTTGACCGACGGACTAGTTGAACGCTGAACGCTAACAAGCTGATTAGCTGAATGACTAGCAGGTAAACGGCGAGATACCAACAGGCAAGGATTTGTAATAGACCAAAAATGAGGACGGCGAATAAGCGAGATGGCGAATAGAACAAACCTAAAGGTTTGGACTCCGTTAAGTGGCTTAAGCAAAGTAACATGAATGGTAGCCAGTGAAAAGTTAATAATTGTAAATGGGCAATGGCGGCGAAGCGATAAGGGGCAAAAGCAAAAATAAACCCCGCGATAAATGCGGCTTGGCGGTGATGTGTCCAATGTAAGGTGAGTAAATACATGCCGAAGGCGGCGAGGGGGAAGCTGATTAATAAACTGAGATTATAGGCCAAGAGTGGTTCATGGGTATAGATTTGTAACGGTAAGGCGAGCATGGCGGTGCTAAAAAGATGCTCGGAATAGGCCAAGGTGTGGGGCAAGGGGTAGAAAATATTGGCCTCAAATAGCTTGAGTGGGTGGGTCAACATGGCATGGACATCCCAAGCCAAAATCCAAGTGTTGAGCAAGGGGTCACCGATGTCATTGGGGACGGTGGTGGTGAGGTTGAACGTTAGGGGATACGTCAGAATGAGAGTGAGTAAGCTATAAGCCGCTAAAATGGCGAGAGGGTGTGTAATATATCGTTTCATTTGATGACATTGAAAAGATAGGTATTGTCAGGTAAAGGGTGTCCCTGCATGTCGGTGGCGGGGAGGCGTTGTCCTGTTACGGGGTCATACAGGCCAATGGCAATTTGAGTTGGCCTAACATTTGGCTCAAGGGGACGTGTATCTATGATGAGTTGCCCTGGTTGCCAGTTGGTTAAGGGATATAAGCCTTGATAGGGCAGGCCGTCGGTTTGGGCGATGGTTTGGCCTGACGCGTTTAGGAGATGAATGAATATGGTGTTATTTTGCGTTATGGGCTGGTCGGTTTGCCATAAGAGTATGAGTTTTTCGTTACTTAATTTTACATCCCATAGCGTGATGGGTCCAAAATGGGCGAGGGGTTGTGCGGGGCGCGGCGGCGCGGGTTGGGTCAACCAAACCTGACCGATGGGGTAACTCGATTCACCATTAGGTAAGGTAAGGCGCGTCCCATTTTGGCGATTATATGCGCCTACGGTGACGGTGTAGCGAATGGGTGGCAGGTTAGGCGGGATGGTAAGGCGAAGAATATTACGCAGAAATAAGGTGGGCGGCCAATTACGAGTGGGGATAAATTCAGGGTCAGGCTCATCAATGGTGGCGTATGTTTGTCCATTAGGGGCATCAAGGTGAACGAAAATGCTGTAATTTGTGTCTAATGGTTGCAGGGCGCGCCAATATAAAATGACGGTCAGGGAGTCATCTGCCTTAATGGTTTGGCTAGGTAAATCATCAAAACCCACTAAGCGCAGTTGGTCGCCAAAGTTGGCTTGGGCATGGTGGTCAGCCAATTGGGGCGAGTTGGGGTCAGAGCGTAAGGTAAAGAGTGGTTCTAGGGTAAGAAATAAGAAGTAAGAAATAAGGAATAAGAAGTAAGAAGTAAGAAGTAGGAAGTAAGGTTGCGAATGGGCGAGGTTGCGAATGGGCGAATTATGGCAATCTCGCTTATTCGCCCATTCGTAACCTCGCCATGTTAATATTAGTAATGAGAACAAAGAAACCCATTTGCCCCAGGTGCGAAGGGGTGTAGATTCGAGTTGCATGGTGAGGGTGTGTTGTCCCGCAGGGATTACGGTTTGGATTAAGCCTGTGGGCGTGATGACGGTGAAGGGGGTGGCTTGTTCATTAAGGTAGAGTTTCCAGCCAGGCCAATGGAGCAGGCGCAGGGTGGCGGTGAGGGGTTGAGAGGTGATAATTTGCCATGTTTCAGATTCGGCTTGACGGTTCAGCCGCGTTACTAGCGCGTTAGGTATGGTGGCGGGGTCGAAGCGTTGGGGTGAGCGATTCGCGGCGTAATCAGGCCAAAGAGTTTGCGGCTGGGGGTGTTGTTGGGCGGTGCGGGGGAGAAATTCGCCCGTGCTAGTGGTGCCGATTGCGCCAGTGGTAATTTCATATTGAAAGAGTTGCGTTGGGGTGGGGCTGCCCCAAACAATGAATTGGGCGGGATAAAGGTAATAAAGGTTAAGAATGATGGGGAGAAAGAGCGCGCCTAAGATGACAAGCCTACCCCCCTCATTCCCCCCGACATTAGGGGGAGGATTCGGATTAGACCTGTGAGGTTTTAAAAACCTCACAGGTCTGTAATGTAATCCATAGTAAGGAGCAATGGCCGCGACGATACTGGCGCAACAAAGGGCGGGACCGAGCATGCGCCACGGGAACTCGGTGAGTTCTAGCATGGGGACGCGTTCCCATAACCATTGGGAGGGCGGGATGGTAAGAAAAGCGTAACCTAGCAGGGCGGCCATGAAAAAGAGGGCATGAGCTAGGGGGGAGTCCAAATCTTTAGATTTGTTGGACAAATCTGAAGATTTGGACTCCCGTAGCCAAACAATTAATGTTAGTAACGCTAACATTGCCCCCATGATTTGAGCGAGGCCAAGGCTGAGGGGAAATTCAGGGTTGATGGCGGCGCGGTCAAGCAGACGCGGCGGCGAGAGGAGTTCCGATAAGCTGATGAAATTTTCGCGAAAGTCAAAGAAATCTTGGGTAATACCTTCCAGTTTGATGTCATGGCGTTCGCCAAAGGCGGGTAGCCAGAATATTGCGGCCAAGCCTAAGCCGAGTAGCCCTGCGATAACGGTGAGGGTGAAGGGGTGGGCTAAAACCCTCACCCCTGCCCTCTCCCCCTGGGAGAGGGAGTAAAAATTTCCCCCTGATTTCGGGGGGATTAAGGGGGGTGTAAGCCATGTTAAGAATAAAAGAAATAATAAGTACGCGGCTAATAACGGGGCGAAGAGCATGGCACTGATATTGTGACTGAAAAGGAGCGCGGCTAGGGCGAGCGCGGCCGCGAGCAGATAACGCGGTTGGCGGGTGGTGATGAGGCCATGAAACGCCCATAAAATGAAGGGGTAGCAGGCTAGGGCGGTGAATTGGGCGTAATTGCCTTGAATATAAATTTCGCGTAGCCGATATGGGGCGTAGATATGGACGCAGGCCGCGACCAGGGCGGGATATGGGCCAAAAATGCGCCGCACAAAGAGGTACATGCCGAGGCCGTAGAGCCATAGATCTAAGATTACGACGGCTTTCATGGCCGTGTCAAGCGGCAAGCCGAGCAGGTGGAAAAATTGGGTGAGGAAGTAGAGCAGGGGCGGGGCATAGCTGAAAATGGGCATGCCATGCCCATAGGCGAGGTCAAAACCCCAGCGCGGGTAATAATTGCCCTCCGCCCAAGCCTGATTAAATTCCACTTGGCGCATGAGGTGAATCGGGCCGTCGGCGGTGTTGGGGAGGCCGTGATGCAATAGCAAGGGCATGAACGCGAACAGGGGCAGCACCAAGACGATGAGCAGGTTGTGGTCAAATGATTTGAGGCGTTTCATGGGGCATATCATGCCGCGTGTGGGGGGAATTGGCAAAATTGCCTAAGTAATTTCTTTGACAGGAACGTGACTTCGTGGTACAATCTTTCAGTAGTTTCTGAACGATTAAAACAATTATGGATACACTCGAATTAGTTAAGGAAAAGTTCATTCTCCATTGGGGTGAAATGGGGTCATTGTGGGGGATTAACCGCACGATGGCCGAAATTCATGCCTTGTTGCTCATTTCACCTGACCCACTCTCCGCCGTAGAAATTATGCAGGAACTCAAGACCAGTCGCGGCAATGTCAGCATGGCCTTGCGCGAGCTGATTGCTTGGGGCATTGTGAATCGGGTGCATCATAAAGGTGAACGCCGCGAATTTTACAATACGGAGAAAGATGTTTGGGTTTTATTTCGCGTGATTGCGCGTGAACGCAAAAAACGGGAACTTGACCCCACCATTGAAGTATTACGCCAAAGTGTGAAAGATTTAGAGTGTTTATCATCGCAAGAAGCCGAATATGAGCGTAAACAGTTGAAAAACCTGCTGGAGTTTTTTGAAACAGGCATTCAGGTTTATGAAGAGTTGGAAGCGCAAGCCCCTCACAGCATCTTAAAATTGTTAGGTCAAGCATTAAGTTTGAAGAAGCGCATTTCAGGTTAATACAACTTGAGCAACGAATTACACGAATTTTACGAATTAAAAACAAACCCATTCGAGTAATTCGTTGCAAAATTTTTTTTCTAATTATAGTTCAGTTCTTATTGAAACTTTTGAAAGAGAGGGCTTCATGACCGTAAAAACTCCCCCCGCCTTATTTCCTAGATTGCTCAGTGGCCGCCAATATTCAGGCATGGTGGCAACATTGGTTTATAATTGGCCGATTTTTGCGGGTATAACGGCCTTTAGTTTCGTTTCATTAATTGTCAGTTTGATGGTTTCGGCCCCCTGGTCATGGCTGTTTGCGGTGGTGGGTTTAGGGGGGCTGGGGTTGTCATTGACCATTTTGCTGGCCGCTTACGTGGTGTATGATTGGGGTGAACAGCATGAATATGACCGCTTGGCCGAGTTGGGGCAGTTGAATAAGGCCAATGTGGTGGTGGATATTACTTGTGGTAAATTACGGGGAACGCGGGGGTTGTTGCACCATTTTAGTGGGGGGCATTACTTTTTGGTGGATATTTTTCAGGCCGAAAAGATGACCGATTTAGCCCTGAAACGGGCGCGGGAATTAGAGCCACCGTTAGAGGTGGAACGGCGCATTTATCGCCGCACGGGGCAGGCTGACCGTTTGCCCATTCCGCCAACGTGGGCAGATGTTATTTTTTGTAATTTTAGTTTACATGAATTACAAGATGAGGCTGACCGTGCCGCAATTTTTAAGGAATTTAGCCGCATGTTAAAACCTACGGGGCGGTTGCTCATGGCGGAACATGGCCGCGATTGGCGCAATTTTATAGCCTTTGGGCCAGGGGCAATGACCTTTTTTACGCCTGTGACGTGGGAATCGCATTTTGCGGCGGCGGGGCTGGTGGTTAAGCATTATGAACGGTGGCGGGGTTTGGTGCATTTGTGGGTCATTGAGCGTAAGTTGCGTTAAGCCATTCGGAGTGCAACGTTTCAGCTTTGCGCCACCATGAGGCAAAGCTGAAGTGTTGCACTCCGAATGGCAGTAGAGTCATGAAATAAATCAAAAAAGCCCGTCAACAGACGGGCTTTTTTGTTAATGAAGTATATTCCAAACCCTCACAGGTTTTTAAAAACCTGTGAGGGTTGAATGTAATAAAAATTTACCTAACGTTCTGCTATCGTCACATAATCGCGACGGGGCGCGCCCAAATAAATTTGGCGGGGACGGGCAATTTTTTGGTCTTTATCTTGTACCATTTCTGCCCATTGCGCCAACCAACCTGCGGCGCGGGGAATGGCGAAGAGGACGGGATACATGTCAATCGGGAAGCCCATGGCTTGGTAGATGATGCCGCTGTAGAAATCCACATTGGGGTACAGTTTGCGTTCTACAAAATAGGGGTCGTTTAGGGCGATTTGCTCTAGTTCTACGGCAATGTCAATGAGATGACTACGTTTTTTCGTCACGTTAAAAACATCGTAGGCGATCTTTTTGATGATTTTGGCGCGTGGGTCGTAATTTTTATACACGCGGTGGCCGAAGCCCATTAAGCGGAGTTCGCCTTTTTTCACGCGTTCGATATAAGTCGGAATGTTCGCCACTGAACCAATTTGGCGTAACATGAGCAGGGCTTGCTCATTTGCGCCGCCATGTAACGGCCCATATAACGCGCCTGCTGCGCCTGATAAAGCGGTGAAGGGGTCTACGCGACTAGAGCCAATGCTTCGCATGACGGAAGTGGAACAATTTTGTTCATGGTCAGCGTGCAGAATAAAGAGAATGTCCAGAGCTTTCGCCATGATGGGGTCAACTTCATAATTGCGCTCGCCCATGTTATCAAGCATATAGAGAAAATTACTGGCGTAATCTAGTGTACTGTCAGGGTAATTATAGGGGCGACCAATGCGGTGACGATAGGCGAAGGCGGCAATGGTCGGTAACCTTCCGATAATCCGCCAAATTTGCTTCTCACGTACTTTGGGGTCATCTACATTACGGGCTTCGGGGTAGAAGGTTGATTGTATCGCTACGCAACTAATCAAAATGCTCATGGGGTGGGAGTCATAGCGGAAAACTTCCATCAAACGGGTGAGCGTTTGGTGAACGTAGGTGTGGCGCATAATGCGTTGCACCCAATAATCTGACTGCTCTTGGTTGGGTAATTCGCCATGAATTAACAAATAGGCCACTTCCAGAAAGGTACTTTTTTCGGCCAATTGCTCAATCGGATACCCGCGATACTCTAAAATACCCAAATCACCATCAATGTAGGTGATTTCACTTTTACAGGAAGCGGTATTCATATAGGCGGGGTCGTAGGTCATCATGCCAAAATCATCGGATTTAACCTTAATTTGGCGTAAATCGCTGGCGCGAATGGTGTCATGCTCAATGGGAACGTCATAATTTTTCCCAGTACGATTATCAGTAATAGATAGCGTGTTGTTGCTCATTGTTACTTATATTCTCCTTTGGATAAATCAAATAGGTGGTTTAATGACAGAGTTGCTTTGACTCTACGGCGGTGGGTAGAGGCTGGTTTGACAATGAAATTGTCGGGGAAATTTGCGGTGATGGAACTAAAATCAACTCATATTTTAGCATAGAATGGGGGTAATGCCAAAAGATTAACCAATCAGCTTCATTTGACCATGAGACGGTTACAACTTGGTTGCATGTTGGGTTTCTGGAGTCCAAATCTTTAGATTTGACCATCAACCAAATCTGAAGATTTGGACGCCGTATTATGGCTTCATGCTTACGGTTTCTATCAATAGGGCATTATCAGGTTGTGGCTGCCCCATAACGGTTAGCGGCAACCGTTGGCCTGTGGCGGGGTCATACATGCCGATAAATAGCTTATAATGACCCGATGGCGCGCCCTCGCGTAAGGTTAAGGTATAACGGTCTATGACGTTATCGTTTTGCGTCCAGGCACTAGTGGGGTAGCGGCCTGCTTGCGGCGGATTGTCCCACTGCGCCCACAGTTGGTTGTCGGGGCCGATGAGTTGGGTGAAGATGGTGTAATTTTGGGTTATTTTGGCGGTATTATGCCAATAAAGAGCCAGTTTGACCGTTGCGCCATTGGCTTGCAAATCGTAACCTTGTAATTCAATGAAATCACTTAACTGTGCCGTTAGGGGAGACGGGGGCGGGCGGTCATGGTCACGGTCAAGCAGCCGAATGGTTACGGGATATAAATGTTGGGCTAACTCGGTGGTGTTGGTCATGACGGGCAAATAGGTGTAGCCATCAGGGTTTTGGTGGATGAGGCTGACCTCTAGTTGATAGAGGCCTGGCGGCGCGGCGGGGTCAAATGGCAAGGGATACGTTTCAGACACTAACTCTGTGGGTTGCCATAATACATTGGGATAACGGTCGCCGAGGCGCGCCACATGTTCGCCGCCGAGGGCAAAATCCTTGTCCAATAATTTCAGTGCAACGACTAACGGCTCGGCTTGCCATTGGCGGGTGTGCCATTGAATGGTGAAATTGAGGGGCGTTTGCGGCGAGATGGCCAGGGGCGTTTCTAGCGTGGGGCTAAAGGGGCGCGGCGGGTTGTCATTCAATTGCCAGGTGAGGGGGGCGAGTTCGTTGCCAAAAGTTAAGGTTGCAGTGAAGGGGCTGAGGGTGCGTTGGCGAATTTCTCTTTGTTGCCATGTAGGTGGGTGCGGCGTGACTAAGTGGTTGGTCGTAATGTTCGGTATGGTCAGGGTTTCGCTCAGAACAGGTGGCTGCATCATGGTTGGTTTAAGGGCAGTGGGGTCTAACGGCCAGACGGTCAGTTGTAAATGAGATGAGGTTTGGTAGGGTGTCAATACAGTATCTAACACGGTGTCGCCTGCTTCCCAAGCGCGGGCGGGGTAATGCCCATTGACAAATTGCCCTGTCCAACAGCTAATGGCGCGGGCTTGGTTGTCTTGTGAACAGAGGGAGAGTAAATAGTCACGATTAGGTTCATGCTCAGTGTGCCAATAAAGCGTAATGGGGAGGCCGTTGTTGGCAATAGGTAAAATATCGTAACCCATGAGGCTGATGGTGGAGGAGTCGTTGAAGGGAATTTTTTTGGAATATCTAGGCGCATAATTATTGAGGCTGGTTACGGGTAGGGTGGGGTATTGATTGGTAATATAGCTTGAAAGTAGTAGTAAAGTGGTTAATAAGAAGTAAGAAGTAAGAAGTGAGAAATGAGAAATGAGAAATGAGCGGCGGGGAAGACGGGTTGCACCTAGCCCAACGGCAAGGGCGATGACGGGCAGGGCGGGGTAGAGGTGGCGGCCTTGCCCTGTGTCAAGGGTGGCACTGAGAATGTAACGGGCTATGACAACAAAGAGAAATAATAAACAATGAGTAAGGAGTAAGGGGTAGGGAGTAGGAAGTAGGGAGTATTGTCTAGCCTTTATAAGGTTGGCAACCTTATAAGGGCTGGGTAGGACGAAAAGCAATAAGGCGGTGTAAAGGCTATAAACCCAAGTCGGGGCGAAAAGTTGCATCCAGCCATATTCGTACCAAAAGGAAGCGTAGAGCAGGGCGAACCATTGGGGCAGGGGATAAGTGGCGGCGGTGGCGGGCATGGGGGTGGTTTGGCCTGAGAACAAATGGAGTAACCCATTCGTAATTTGCGGCTCGCCCAATGAGGCCGCGAGTCCCGCAATCCAACCAAGTTCCGCCACGCGATTGAAGTGACTTATAATGAAGGCAAACCAGGGGCCAGCCGTAATGGTTAGGGTGAGGAGGAAGACGGCGAGTGGACGCAACATGGCACGGCCCTGGACGCGGCTGCTGAGGGTAAAGGTGAGCAGGAGTTCGGGTAGTAATATCAGGGAGAAATATTTGGTAATAAGGGCGAGGCCAAATAAGCCGCCTAACCAAGCAAAGACGCGGCGGCGGGTGTCACCTTGTAATATTTTGACTTGTATCAGTAAGATGGCGATGGTGAGGGCAAAGACTAAATTGTCATCATTGATAACGGCACTGCTGATAATGAAGCGGGGTAGGAAGGCGACAAAACATGTGGCGGCGAGGGCTACGGAGTCCAAATCTTTAGATTTGTCACTCAAATCTAAAGATTTGGACTCCATGACCGTATAGGCGAGAGCATAAACTAAAATTAAGGTTAACCAGCCCATCGGCAAGGAGAG
>JFJP01020498.1_pt1 | contig 22498 bp, 21 predicted proteins | sample 431651 | NCBI WGS metagenome assembly JFJP01 (sample SAMN02602958, study PRJNA72255) | Microbial mat metagenome, whole genome shotgun sequencing project. | biome: fresh water; feature: sink hole; material: water; isolation source: purple microbial (photo- and chemosynthetic) mats found in...
AGGAGAACTGGGTCATGGGCGGCCGCCGCGCCGAGCGCTGCACCGCGCCGTGGCTGCGCCACAACGTCTCGAACACGATCACCGTGCGCGAGAGCGAATGGGTCCAGGTCAGCCACTACATCTACGACAACCGCGACGCCTTCGCCGGCGTCTCGCTGCTGCCCGAGGGCGGCGACCTCGAGTACCCGCAGGCCCCCTTCACCAGCGTCCTGACCTTCGACGAGATCGTCGCCGAGTACGGCGTCGGCAGCCTGTTCGCCTCAGGGCTCATCGTCGACGGCCTGCACGCCTTCAACAACGACCTGTGGTCAGCCTGCGACTGCGCCCTCGGCCGCGGCCAGAGCCTGGAAGTCCCGCAGCTGACCGACGGCGCCGACGAGAAGGCCTTCTCGCTCTACCAGGCGACGGTGCGCCAGATCCTGTCGAAGAAGGACTGGGTGCGCCGCGCGCGCAAGTTCGCCACCAACTACTTCGGCGGCGACCTGCGCCGCATGAGCTACTGCCTCAAGCGGGTCAACAACTGCAAGCTGTGGGAGGACCTGACCCGTGAGTACATCCCGGTCGACTACACGCTGATGTACGAGGACTCGGACAACACCAAGCTGGTCGATGCCGTCGCCTGCGCCGGCGGCAAGTGCGACGTTGGCTAGTTAGCTTGGGGGCTGACGCCCCCACGGCCTGAACGAGCAGAGGCGGGGCTTTCGCCCCGCCTCTGCTCGTTCAGGCCTGCCCCCCGGGCTTTGTCGGGTTTCGATGTCGTCGCTTACGCTCCGACACCGTGGGCGGATGGGCTGCGCCCATTGTATCCGCCCACCACCCCTCGGCGCCCGCCCCCGGCTCGCCTGCTCCTCGGCTTCGCCTGCGGGGCAGCGCTCGCGCTCTCAGGCACGCATGCCCCGCCCGGGGCCTGCTGCCGCCGTCGGCGGCACCTGCTCGCCCTCGCTGCGCTGCGGCCAGGGCTGCGCCCTGGACCCGTTCGAGCATCGGAGCCGCTCCGCGGCGATGCCCGGAACGCCGGCGTCTCGCCGGCTCGAAGAATAGGCCTTGGCTTCGGACGTGTCGACAGTGCCGGCCGCCGAACTAGGATGCGCATGTGTTCCGTTCACGGCACATCCGGAGGCTGGCGGCCATGGCGGGCATCCTCTCGCTGATCCTGTCCGGTTGCGCCACGCGCGCGCCGGTCCCGCCGCCGGGCCTGAGCGTCGACTGGCCGCGCTACCTTGGCACCTGGCACGAACTCGCCCGCTTCGACCACTTCTTCGAACGCGGGCTGGTCGCCGTCACGGCCGACTACGCGCTGCTGCCCGACGGGCGGATCTCGGTGCTCAATGCCGGCCGCAAGGCGACGCTGGACGGCAAACCGGCAAGCGCCCGCGGCACGGCCCGCGTCACCGGGCCGGCGACGCTCTCCGTGTCCTTCTTCTGGCCATTCAGCGCCGACTACCGCGTCCTCGCCCTGGCCGAGGACTACCGCTACGCCGTAATCGGCTCGTCGAGCAGGTCGTACCTGTGGTTCCTGCACCGCTCGCCACAGGCCCCGGCGGCGGACTGGACAGCGATGGAGCTGGCCGCGACGGCCGCCGGCTACGACCTCGCCCCGCTGCTGCGGGTGGCCCAGCCAGCCGAATAGCTCGCGCAGGGCTACTGGCTACTGTGGCAGCCGGTAGCCGGTTACCGCACCGGTCTGGTCGGCGATGACGACGACTCCTGGCAGCAGCAGGGGCGGGGCCATGGCCGGGGCGCCATGGGCGATGCGCCGTACGGTCTGGCCATCGGCGATGCGGATCACGGTCAATGAGCCACCGTCGTCGCAGACGGCGAGCAGCTCGCCGCCGATGGCCGCCTGCAAGGGCCGGCCGGCGACCTTGGCACGCCAGCGCGGCTTGACCGGATCGGTCGCCCAGGTGGCGATGTCGATGGCGCGATCGGCTCGTGCCAGCGCCACCACCTCGCCGGCTGCGACCGGCACGGCTGGACCGGCTTCGGTCAGCCAGGGATGCTGCACCAGCTGCGCGCCGGTCTTGCCCAGCTGCACCAGTTCGACCCCGGCTGCGGTCGCGAGCAGCAGGCGGCCGTTCGGCAGCTCGGCCCATGGCCCGGTACGCGCCGCCTTGAGCGCCAGACGGGCGGCTTCGCTGCCGTCCTCCTCGACCACGCGCACGGTGAGATCGTCGATCAGCACCAGTTTGTCATCGCTGCGCCGCAGCAGAGGCTCAGCCGTCCCAGCGACGCCGGCCAGGCGCCAGGCTTCGCGCGCCCCGTCGCGGGCGATCAGCGCCCGGCCACCGGAGACGTCCTCGACCGAGACGGCCAGCCGGCCGCCAGCGCGGTAGACCAGTTCGATCTCGAGCAGGGCGAGCGGTGCTCCGGCCAGCCGCCGCACCGGCACGGCGCGGTCGAGGTTGGGCAGGATCTGGCGCTGTTCGCCGTCGACGGTGGCGAAGGACCAGCTGCCATCGCCGGCGCTCCACCAGGGCAGCAGACGGATCCCGGGCAGGGTCAGCTGGCGGACCGCGCCGCTGGCGGCATCGATGACCGTGGCGGCGTCGGCAGTCAAGGCGATGACGGCGGTGCCGGCAGGATGCAGCCGGATCCACGCCGGCCTGCTGGCTGGCGCCGCCAGCCGCCACACCGGCGCAGGTCCAAGCGCCACCTCGACCAGGCGCTCAGCAGGATCGGCGGCGGCGGTGACGGCGATGCGACGGGGGGCGTAACCAGCGGCGGCGATGTCGAGCTGGACATCGCCATCGGCCCGGCGGCAGAAGCGACCCTCGCCGACGACCTCGACGCCATCGACCGCCAGACGCAGACCCGGCACCTCGCCGCCGCTGTCGGCGTCGGTGGCGCGGACCCGTCCTGGCAGGGGCAGGCCGGCGAGGGATTCGACGCAGCGCGGCTGTTCGACGGCCAGACGCGCGGCGAGGTCGAGGGCCTCGCCATGGCGACCCTGTTCGCGCGCGGCGTCGACCGCCTGGCGCGACGCTCGCGCACTGGCCAGGCGCCTCTCGGCATCGGCCAGTACCGTCGCGGCCTGCGGATCGGCCGCCAGCGGCCTGGCCGCTGCAGCGACCTGGCTCAGGGGGACGGCCGGGTCGGCGGCCAATCGGGTCAGCTCGGCAAGCCGGGGTGCTCCGACCGGGGCCTGCGGAGCCGTCACGACCGGCGGTGGCGGTGCTGGCGTCTGGCGCGATTCGGCGGCACTGGCGGCAGCGGCGGCCGCGGGCACCTCGTAGCTGCGCCGGAAGATCGCCCGGTACCACAGCCATCCGCCCTGGTTGGCGGCGGCGAACTCGCGCAGCCGGCGGCTGCGCTCGGCGGGATCGGCGATCGCCTCGAGCCGGGTGCGCTCACGCTCGGCGATCAGATTGTGCACCACCGGCGGCCAGATCCACGCGTTGACCCCGAGGAGCGCAGCGCTCAAGGCCCCGATGAGCAGGCCGCGCAGACGGCGGCGGCTACGCGCCCGGGCGGCGGCGTCCTTGGCCAGGTCCGACAGGCGCCGGCTCTCACCGGTGTCACGGGCGAGCTGCGCAGCCCGGCGGTACTCGCTCGCGGCCGGCTCCCAGCTGCCGGCGGCAGCGAGGCGTTCCGCCCCGGCAGCTATCGAGGAGACCTCGGCCTTGAGTCCACGGTCGCGGGCGCGATCGATCGCACCCGCGGACATCGCGCTGGAGCTTGAGCCGGGCTTGTGCCTGTCCGGCAGCGGGGTGGCCAGGCCAGGGAAGGGCGTAGCCAGGGTCGGTGGCGGGACCACCTGCGAGCCACTGGAGGCGGACGCCGCCCGCCCGGGGCCGGCGCGCGAACCGATCGCCGGTGCCTGCGCCGTGCGCGAACCGACCGCCGGTGCCTGGGCCGTGCGCGAGCCGATCGCCGGTGCCTGCGCCGTGCGCGAGCCGATCGCCGGTGCCTGGGCCGTGCGCGAACCGGGCGGAGGCGGCGCCGGGCGCGGACTGGGTGCTGGAGCGGGCGGCGAAGCGGATGGTCCGTCGATCGGCCGCAGCCAATCGGGGATGGCCTGCGGCGCTCCCGGTCCCGGGGGCGGCGACGGCGCGTTCTGCGGAGGCAGCGCACGCTGCCGGCCTGAGGGCTTGGCTCCGGGGATGGGAGCATTGGCGTCTGCGCTCGGCAGATCCGAGCCGGCCGAGCTGCGCCTGCCCGAGCTGCCCTGCCCGCTGGCGTGCTGGACCAGGGCGCGGATGGGACCGTTGGTCTTGCGCAGGACCGAACCGGTGCCGGTCAGGTCGACGAGCAGCCGTTCGGCCTCGTCGATCAGTTCGCGCAGCTCGAAGCAGCGGTCGTCCGGTCGTTTGGCCATCATCTGGCGGACCAGCGATTCGATCCGCGCGTCGATCTCGGGCCGGTAGGAGCGGACGCTCGGCACCGGATCGACCTTGTGCTTCAGCATGATGCTGAACGGCGTCTCGCCATCGTACGGCAGATGCCCGGTGAGCATGAGGAAGGCCGTGCAGCCGAGGTTGTAGACGTCGCTGCGGGTGTCGACCTCGACGCCATCGCACTGCTCCGGGCTCATGAAGGCCGGCGTGCCGACGCGCACGCCGACGCTGGTCACCTCGGAGTCTCCGGCGCTGCCCTTGGCCAAGCCGAAGTCCGACACCTTGCACAGGCCGCTGGTCGCGACCATCAGGTTGTCGGGCTTGATGTCGCGATGGATCACGCCCTTCTCGGTGGCCTGCTCGAGCCCGAGCAGGGCCTGGCGGATGATGTCGAGGGTCTCGATCTGCGACAGGGTCGGCTGGCGCCGCAGCACCTCGCCGAGATCCCAGCCGTCGACGTACTCGATCACCATGAAGTACACGCCGAGCTGCGGATCGTCCCCGAAATCGTAGATCTGCAGGATGTTCGCGTGGTTGATGCGGGCGAGGCTCTTGGCCTCGCGTTCGAAGCGCTGGATGAAATTGCGGTTCCTGGCCAGCTCCGGCGGCAGCACCTTGATCGCCACGCTGCGATCGAGCGACAGCTGGCGCGCGTGGTAGACCGCGCCCATGCCGCCCTCGCCGAGCTTGCGGTCGATCTGGCAGCCGCGCAGCACGCGGCCGATCAGCCGGTCGCCGCCGGCGCCGCTGCCCGGGGTCAGCCTCCCGGTCGAACACTGGAAGCTGGTGCCGCAGGCCGGGCAGCGCTGATCATCCGAGTTCGGCTTGCCGACGAAGCTGTGCCCGCACACCGGGCAGCTGGTGCGGCCGCCGGAGTTGAGGCTGTCGGTCGAGGGACGGAAGGCGAGCTCGCTGACCGGATGCGGGCTGCGCGCTCCACGCGAGTCGCGCTCCAGCTGGTCGAAGGGGAGGTTGCCTGGCGTCGCCAACGGCTTCGGCGGCGTCCGCCGTTCGGTGAGCGGCGCGGGTGGGGCAGGACGGTCCTCGACCGGAAAATACTCGTCGCTGCTCTGCAGCGGGGTCCAGCGGTGGCCGCAGCTGTCGCAGGTGATCGCGACGCCGCTCTGGATCGGCCCAGGGTGGGCGGCCTTGCAGCGCGGGCAGCGGCGGGCAGCGGTGGTCACGGGGCGGCTCCCGGCAGGACCTCGGCTGGCGCCGTCGGACCCGGGGCCGGAGCCGCCGGCGCCTTGCCCAGCCAGCCCTGACGCACGGCGACGATCGCGACCACCACCAGCACCAACACGACCACGCCGAGGCCGATCTGCCAGGCGCGGCGGCGCCAGGCCAGACGCTGGCGCAGGGCGACGATGTCGCGTTCGAGCTGGACGTCGCTGACCGACGAACTGGTGGTCGAGGCTGCGCTGTCGCGATGCAGCTCGCGGCCCTGCTCGAGGACAGCCAGCGCACCGCGCAGATCGCCGCGCGCCACCGCCGCACCGGACTTGGCGCGCAGGTCGTTGATGCGCGCGTCGTGCTCCTGCTTGCGCGCCTCGCGCTCCTTGCTGCGCAGCACGGAACGCGCCCGCTTGTCCTGCTCGCGGTCGGCCAGACGGGCCCACAGCACCGCCGCCTCGCCATAGCGCCGCGCCTCGAACAGGCGTTGCGCCTCGGCCTCCTGCTGCTGCATGGTCGCCGCGTCGCTGCCGGCGCGCAGCACATGGCCGCATCGGCTGCACACCGAGGCGTCCTGGCGGTTGAGATTGCCGCACATCGGGCAGGTCTGGCTGTCCGGCGGCTTGCGCGGCGCGCGCTCGGAGGCGGACCGCTCGGGCGCCGGCCCATGGCGGTCGGAGGCCGGACCCCGCACCGACTCGGTGCCGGCCTGGCGGGCCGGGCTGCGCGGCGCTCCGGGGCCCTCCGCCGGCTGGGCCGGCGCAGGCTGGACCGGCGCCTCGACCGGCTGGGTCGACTGCACCGGCGGAGGCAATGGCACCAGCGCGGGCAGCTCGGTGGACGTCGCCTTGGCCCTGGTCTCGGGATCGCCGCGTCCGAAGACGCCCATCTGCACCCCGACATCGATCCAGGCCTGGCGGCAGGCCTCGGCGTCGCTGAAGCGGTCCTCGGCCTTCTTGGCCAGCATGCGCATGACCACCGCCGACAGTGCCGGCGGGATGCCCGGCACCACCTCGTGCGGCTGCGGCGGAACGTGCTCGCGCTGCTTGGTCATCACCTCGAAGGAGGAGTTGCCGATGAACGGCTTCTGCCCGGTGAGGGCGAACCAGGCCGTCAGGTCGGAGCGCACATCGAGCTTCTGGCCCATGCACTGCTCGGGGCTCATGTAGGCAGGCGTGCCCATGGCAAGGCCGACCGCGGTCAGGTCGGTGTGGTCGTCCTTGCGGGAGACGTCCTTGGCCAGGCCGAAGTCGGCGATCTTGGCGACGTTGTCCTTGGTGATGAGGATGTTGTCCGGCTTGATGTCGCGGTGGATGATGCCCTGCGAGCCGACGTGCCCGAGACCGGCGAGGCACTGCACGATCAGCAGCACGACCTCGTTGGGCGGGAGGAGCAGCCGGTCGGAGATCAGCTTGGCCAGCGAGCTGCCGTCGACGAACTCGTTGACCATGAAGCGCAGGCCATCGATCTGGCCGAAGTCGTACACCCCGACGATGTTGGGATGGGTGATGCGGGCGATGGCCTTGGCCTCGCGTTCGAAGCGCTTGATGAACTCATCGTTGTCGTACAGCGCCTTGGACAGGATCTTGATCGCCACGACGCGGTCGAGGCTGACCTGGCGGGCCTTGTAGACCTCGCCCATGCCGCCCTGGCCGATCTTGTCGACCAGCTGGTAGCCGCCGAACATGCGCCCCGGCGCGAGACGGGCCACCGGCTGCTCGCCCAGCGGTTCAGGGGGGGCCGGCACGGCGGGGGCCGGCTCGGGCGGCGGCGGCGGCACCTCGGAAGGAATGCTCACGGCAGCCGAGAGGTCCGGGGCCGAGGCCGCGAATTCCACGCCGATGTCGCCGGTCGCCGGCTGGCCGGGCGGCGTCAGGCCGCGCACATCCGGCAACACCAGGCGCGAGCCGGGCTGGTCCTTCCCCTCATCCAGCCCGGTAACGTCGGGCAGGTTAGGAAGATCCGGAGCAGGGTCGGATTCGTTGGCAGCTGCCATGAGGGGCCAGTGGTCCGCAGTGTAGGTTCCGCTCCCGGCATGCACAAGCACGCGGGGTCCATCGCCCCAGCGGTGGGTTGGACGCAAGGAGATGTCGACAGACGTCTTGGATGGCCGACCCGGTTGGGTCGTTTCAGACCCGCGCAGGCTTTCCCTGGCAGCGGTTGCAGCGCCTGGCCGGCAGCATCGACTGGACCAGTGCCTGCGCTCATCGATCTGGTCGGCGATACGCCGCTGCTGGACCTGTCCTACCTGATCGGCCGCCCCGGCGTCAGCCTGTTCGCCAAATGCGAGGGCAACAATCCCGCCTCGTCGGTCAAGGACCGGGCTGCCAAGGGCATGATCCTCGGGGCGCTGGAGCGCGGCACGCTGCGGCGCGGCATGCGCCTGGTCGAGGCGACCAGCGGCAACACCGGCATCGCCCTGGCGATGATCGCCCGTTCGCTGGGCATCGGCATGCACCTGGTGATGCCGGATTCGCTGACCGTCGAGCGCACCCAGACGATGCGCGCCTTCGGCGCCACCGTGCACCTGGTCAATGGCACGATGGAGGACGCCCGCGACCGCGCCCAGGCCATGGTCGTGGAGACCGCCGGGACGCCCGAGGCCTTCCTCATGCTCAACCAGTTCGACAACCCGGACAACGCCCGGGCGCATGAGCAGACCACCGGCCCTGAGATCTGGCGGGACACCGGGGGCAGGATCACCCACTTCGTCTCGGCCATGGGCACCACCGGCACCATCATGGGCGTGTCGCGGGCGCTGAAGGCGCGCAGCGAGGCGGTGCGCATCGTCGGCTGCCAGCCGACCGAGGGCAGCCAGATCGCCGGCATCCGCCGCTGGCCCGAGGCCTACCTGCCGAAGATCTTCGAACGCTCGCGAGTCGACCGCGTGGTCGATGTCTCGGCCAGGGACGCCGAGGAGACCGCCCGCCGTCTGGCCCGCGACGCCGGGCTGTTCAGCGGCCCATCGACCGGCGGCGCGGCCTGGGCCGCCATGCAGGTGGCGCGCGAACTGGAGTCCGGTTGCATCGTGTTCATCGCCTGCGACCGCGGTGACCGCTACCTCAGCAGTGACCTGTTCAGGCAGGCCTGACCGCAACCCGTCATGGCAAAGCCGGCGGCGGCCGGATGATCCTGCCGTGCCAAGCGACCTCGATTTCGTCCGCGACCTCGCCCGCTCCGCCGCCGCCCTGGTCGCCGAGCGCGCCGGCCGGGCCGAACGGCTGACCAAGACCCATGCCACCACCACCGCCGAGGCGGTGACGGAGTGGGACCGCGCGGCGCAGCGTCACATCGTCGCCGCCCTGCGCGAGCGCTTCCCGGCCGATGGCATCATCGGCGAGGAGAGCGACGACGGCGCCGGCATCACCCACCTGCCGCCAGGCCATGGCGGTCGCACCTGGGTGATCGACCCGATCGACGGGACCAACAACTTCGTCGCCGGGCTGGGCTGCTGGGCGGTGTGCATCGGCCGGCTCGATGCCGGGTATCCCGTGCTGGGCGTGGTCCACGATGTCGCGCGCGGGGTCAGCTACGCCGCGGCCCGCGGCGAAGGCGCCTGGGCCGACGCCCGGCGCGTGGGTTGCGCCGCCGGCGGACTGTCCGACCGCTCGTTGATGATGATGACCTGCAACCTGGTGCGGCCGGACGGCTCGCTCCCGCCATGGTACCTGCGCTGGAGCCGCCAGGTCTGGAAGCTGCGCATGCTCGGCAGCGCCGCCCTCGAAGCGGTGCAGGTCGGCGCCGGCGTCGCCCACGGCGCCATCACCCTGCACGGCAAGCTGTGGGATCTCGCAGCCGCAGCCGCCATCGTCCTCGAGGCCGGCGGCCTGGTCACCGACCTCGCCGGGCGGCCGGTCTTCCCCCTCGACCTGGCCGGCTACCAGGGCGCCAAGGTGCCCTTCCTGGCCGCCGCGCCCGGAGCGCATGCCCAACTGCTGGCCGAGCTGGCGGACCCGTCGTGAACGACTGGGCTGCGATCGCGATCGTCGCCCTGTGCGCGGTCTGGGTGGCCTGGCGCGGCTGGCGCCGCGGGCGCGGCGCGGGACGATGCGACAACTGCCCGAAGTGATGCCGCAGGCTTGCCGGCTTACGTCTTCCGGCCCGCTGCCCCGACCTAGGCTGCCGCCATGGCACCCGCACAGCTCGCCTCGATCGCCGGCAACACCGCGGCCGCCGCGGCGCTGCTCGCCAGCTTCGCCATCTGCCCGAGTTGACCGAGCATCATGATGATCAGCTCCGTAGGCTACGGGCTGGGCGTCGGATATCCGGCCGGCTGGGCGGCAGGGCGCTGGGGAGCGGGGCCGGTCGTGGCGACGCTGATCGCCTGCGGTGTGGCGGCGCTCGGCGCCGGGCTCGCGTGGGGGCTGCTCGACGCCCATCCGGGTGTCGGCGCGCTGGTCGCCGTGGCGGTCACGGTCGCGGTGCCGATCGCGCGACGCCGGAGTGCAGCCGGCTGATCAGGCTTTCGTCCGCACCTTGGCCATCGCCCCCAGCTTGTGCAGCTTGGCGAGGCAGTCCTCGGCCTGGGCGCGCTGTTCGCAGGCCAGGGCGACGGAGGGTATGCGCTTGGCCGCGCGCAGCTTCGCCTCGGCGGGATCGAGGCCGAACGAGGCGAGGACCTGCGCCACGCGCTCCTGCCGACCGGGGTCGGTGATCGGGAACAGCAGCACCTCGTGCTGGGCCACGGCGGCCTGCGACGGGGTGGCGGCGGCGGTCTGGAAGCCGTCATCGGGCAGCACGTCGAGGGCGCCGATGGCCCGGCCGACGAACGAGCTCGAGAGGTTCGCCGGGTCGTCGTTGGCCATGCCGTCGTCGGGCAGCTGGCCGATGGCCTGGGCCGCATCGGCGAGGAACGAGGTCTCGATGGCCGCGCGCGAGCCGCTCGCCTTGCCGTCGGAGGTCGAGGTCAGGCAGGCGCTCAGCTCGTTGGTCAGCAGCTGGCCGAGCGTGGTCGGACCGCTGGCGAGCTGCACCGGCCAGGCGAAGTCGGCGACATGGTCCTCGATCTCGCGGCGCAGCACGCGCGGCCGCTTCGGCCAGGACACCCGCGCGAGCGAGGCGTCCGGGGGGCTGACCGCCAGCTCGCCGCCGGCCCGCGCCACGCCCGATAGGACGACCATCAGCGGAGCCGCCTCGAACGGCTCCAGCTGATCGATGAGGATGAGCGGCGCGCCGTCGGCGATGGCCTTGGCGCTGGCCGGATCGAGGGCGAAGTAGACGACCAGCTGACGTGCGACCGCGGCGCGGGCGGCATCGGGGACGGCATGCAGGACGATGTCGACGTGGGCCATGCCCGAGGCTATGGCCGCCGCGCCGGTCGGCCAGCGACCGCTGCCGATCAGCGGCCGGCCGGTGGCCGCGGCCAGGCCTTTGGCGGCGGCCCGCCGCCGAAGCGCGCCGCCTCGTAGGCGGCGAGTTCCCGCGAGAGGTCGAGGCCGGTCCGGGCGGTGATCGCCTGGCAGATGGCGGCGGCGGTGTCGGCTGGCGCGACGCGCACCCCGAGGCTGCGCGCCAGCTCGACCAGTTCGATGCCGCGCTGACGGTGGGCCGCCTGGAGATCGTTCCGGCGCCGGCGGCGCCGGCGGGCGAACACGAGGCCGGCGCCCAGGGCGATCGCCGCGACCGCCAGGATGAGGACCGCACCGAGATCGTGGGCGCTGAAACGGGGAGGCTGCAACGGCACGGCGGCGCTGGCCGGAGGCGGGTCGTGCCCGGCGCGGTCGATGCCGTCGAGCAGACCGTGCGCCACCGGCGGGGTCGCCTCGACGCGCTGCCAGCGGCCATCCTCGGCCAGGATCTCGCTCCAGGCATGGGCGTGCAGGCGGCGGAAGACGACGCCGCTGCCGTCCCACTCCGCGCTGGCGTAGCCGACCACGCAGCGCGCCGCATGCCCAGCGCGGCGCAGCAGCAGGGCGGCGGCGCCGGCGAAGTGCTCGCAGGTGCCACGGCGGTCGCGCTCGGCTCCGAACAGGAAGGTGGCGAGCGGCTCGCTCGCGCCCTGCGGCGGCTCGAGATCGTAGGCGCAGCGTTCGTGCAGGCGCTGGACGATCGCCCTGGCCGCCACCGCTGGCGGCAGGGCGGCCCAACGCGGATCCTCGACCTCCTCCCAGGGCCAACCCGCGATCGCCGGCGGCCACTCGCTGCAGGCGGCGGCGGCACGGGCGCGGTCGGCCTCCGGCTCGCGGCGCGGCGGCCCGTCGAGGGCGACGCGGTACGAACGCACCGCCTCGCCCAGCTCGGGACGCCAGCGATTGCCGTCGCCATCGGCCCAGACGCCGGTCAACGCGGTCCAGTCGCCGTCGTCGGGCAGCATCACGGCGTCGCCATGGCCGCCGAGCCGGACGAGATCGCCGAAGCGGACGCCGGGTGGCTCCGGCTGATCGGTCAGCTCGACCTCGCCCGAGGCCGGCAGCCAATGCAGCCGGCCACCGCCGAGGTCGCGCTGCAGGCTGCTGCACGCGGCAAGGCGCAGATAGACCAGGCCGGAGGGCCGGCTGGGCAGGAAGAGGCGGGCGGCCGGCGACGGATCCTTGGGCGGCGGACCGCCGGGGTCGAGACCGACCTGGTCGCCCAGGCGCCTGGCCTGCACCTCGCGCGGCGTCGGTGCGGTGCCGGGAGCGGGACGCGTCGGTCCCGGCCGCAGCGCGGTGGCGATGCGCTGCGCCGGGGCGAAGCTGGCGGCGCCCAGGCCGCCGGCGAGCAGCGCCGGGATCAGCGCCCAGCGCAGCCAGGCCAGCGGACCAGGCGCCGTCGCGGCGCGGGCGCCCAGCCGCGCCTCCATCCAGGCGTCGGCGGCCAGCGCGAGGCAGGCGAGCGGGGCGAGCACGCCAGCGGCCAGCCACGGACGCGGACCGGTGCTGCCGGGCAGGCCGAGCACGACCAGCTCGACCACCGCCAGCGGCGCCAACATGCGCAGCACGCCTGGACGCGCCGGGATGAGCAGCAGCGCGGCGACCAGCGTGCCGAGCAGGGCATGGATCGCGCCGCGCTCGCCACCGCCGGCCATCCACGCCGCGGTCGCGGCGAACAGCGTCAGCACCGGCGAACCGAGCTCGCGCCAGACCCCGCGCGGCAGCACCTCGCCGGCCATGGCGATGAGCGCCACGACCAGCGCCGGCAGCGCCCCGCCGGGATGCGCCCAGGCCAGCCATGCCGCGATGGCGGCGAGGCCGGCGACGTGCGCCGCGCGCAGCTGGTCGGCGGGAGTCATGGCCATTGCCCCAGGGGTTGGGGAGCATTGCCACACCATTGCCCCAGGGGTTGGGGTCGAGGCCAGAGAACGTGGGCAGGATCTGCGGCCGGACTATTGGATGGGAGGCCTTCCACATCCCCTGGCAATGGCCCCATCCACACGACCCTAACCCCCAACCCCCAACCCCTGGGGCAATGAAGTGGCGATCCCTTCATCCCAGCCGCCTGGGCAGGTGGATCAGCCGGGGCAGCTCGCTGTCGCGTACGATCAGCGGCGGCGGCTGGCTCTCGGGGGCGCGGCTGTCGTCGCCGAGGAAGGCGAGGCAGGGATGGCCGCGCGGGACCAGTTCGGCGAGCGGTGTGCCGCCCGGTCTGCACAGGGCCAGCGATTCCAGCAGGCGATCGCGCGCCCCGACCGCGCCGTGCTCGGCCTGACCGTGGCGCACCGCCAGCTCCCAGCCGCGCCGGGCGAGGTCGTCGACCAGGGTGGCGGCGGCGGCGACCAGCCGTTCGAACACCAGCGGCGGCGCCGCCGGATCGACGATGATCGCGAGACGTCGGGCCGCCGGGGCGTGGCGCTCGGCGACCAGCAGCCGGCGGTGGCGCGCGCTGGCCCGCCAGTGGATGCGGCTGCGCGGATCGCCCGGCGCCCAGTCGCGCAGGCGGCCGAGCTCGTCGTTGCCCGCCTCGTGCGCGACCGCGACGCCGGCGAACCATTCGGCGAGGCGCGAGCGCAGGCCGGCGCGCACCCGGCCCAGAGGCGGCAGGACGATGAGCTGCACCGCTCCGCCGCCTTCGCAGCGGCAGGCGATCAGGCCGAACGGCTGCTGCACCTCGAGCAGCAGCGGCGGCAGGGTGACGGCGCCGCGGCTAGGGAAGCGCGCGCTCCAGCGTGCCGGCGCGCCGGCCGGCCCGACGCCAGCCAGCCGCGCCACCTGGCGCACCGACTTGGCCCGCGCATCCCAGGCCCAGAGGGTCAGCGGCGGCAGCTCGCGCCGGCCCGAGATCCGCGCCGCCAGCGTGGTCTCCGCCCCGGCATGCACGGCCTTCGGCAGCACCCACGTCGCCTCGGCCTCGGCCAGGGCCCGTGGCGCGAGCAGCCGCGCCCCGGCCACCGCCGCGAGCATGGCGATGCCGCCGGCGGCGGCGAGCGGCGCGCTCTGCCACACCGGCACCAGGCACAGCATGATGCCTTCGGCGCCGGTGATCCAGCCGAGCGGGGTGAGGCGGATCATTGCCGCGCATTGCCTCCAGGGATTGCCACTCCATTGCCCCGGGGGTTAGGGTCGTGGCCACAGACCGCAGGTGCAGGATGACGGGATCTTGATTCTGCCGCATGCAGCAATCCTGGATGACGATCTCGTCCACACGACCCTAACCCCTGACCCCTAACCCCTGGGGCAATGGAGGTGGCAATCACCTTGGCACCGCCACGGACGCCACCGCATCGCGGACCGCCTGCTCGGGATCGCCGGCGCCGCGCGGGACGACGCGGTGGGCGAGGGCCTCGACCGCGATGCCCTGGACGTCATCCGGGGTGGCGAAGCCGCGGCCGGCGAGCAGGGCGCGGGCCTGGGCCAGGCGCTGCAGGCCGAGGGCGGCGCGCGGACTGGCGCCCAGGGCCAGACCCTTGGCGGCGCGGGTGGCGCGAACCAGGGCGAGCGCGTAGGTGCGCACCTCGTCCGACACGGCGATGGCGGCGGCGGCGTTGCGCAGACGCTCGGCTCCCGGGGCGTCGACCACGGAGCCGAGACGCGACAGGTCGGCGGCGGCGCCGTCGCGGCGCATCAGCTCCAGCTCGGCGGCGTGGTCGGGATAGCCGAGGGAGAAGCGCAGCAGGAAACGGTCGCGCTGGCTGTCGGGCAGCGGATAGGTGCCGGCGTGGTCGGTGGGGTTCTGGGTGGCGATGCAGCAGAAGCGCGCGGCGAGCGGGCGGGCCTCGCCGTCGGCGGTGACCTGGCCCTCGGCCAGCGCCTCGAGCAGCGCCGACTGCGTGCGGGGCGGCGTACGGTTGAGCTCATCGGCGAGCAGCACGTCGCAGAACACGGGCCCCGGATGGAAGATGAAGCGATGCTCACGCTCGTCCCACACCGAGGTGCCGGTGATGTCGGCAGGCATCAGGTCGGGCACGCACTGCACGCGCTTGAACGCGCCGCCGGTGGCGGCGGCGAGAGCCCGCCCGAGCGTGGTCTTGCCCACGCCCGGCACGTCCTCGATCAGCAGGTGGCCGCGGGCCAGCCAGGCGGTGACGGTCAACTCGGCGGCGCGGCGGCCGCCGCGAAACACGGTGGCGATCGCATCGACGATCGCGGTGGCGGATGCAGCGTCTTGCATGCGTGGAACTTAGAGGATCGCACGGCGATGCGCCAGCGAACCGGCGGCCGCGCCGCCATCGCGTTGCCCACACCGGAACCCCTGACGGTCAATCGACTTGCATCGTCAAAGCCCTTGCCAGGGCCCTCCCCGCGCGCTATAACTCCAGACAGGACAACCATCGGAGGCCTTGCCATGTCTGAACAGACGATCGCCAAGCGGGTGCTCGCCGACCGCATCGCGGCCAAGCTCAACCTGCCCCAGGGTCAGACCCTGCAGGTGATCCAGGCCTTCCTCGACGACATCGTCGATGAGCTGGGTCGCGGCAACCGCCTGGAATTCCGCGATTTCGGCGTCTTCGAACTGGTCTCCCGCAAGCCGCGCACCGCGCTCAATCCGAAGACCCTGGAGAAGGTGCCGGTGCAGCGCCGCACGGTGGTCAAGTTCCGCGCCGGCCGCCTGCTCAAGGCCAAGGTCAAGGACCTCTCGGTCGACGCCGACGGCAACCCCCTGCCCGGCACCGTGCCGGCCGACGCGCCCAAGGCCTGACAGTGCGCTGCTGGCTCGCGCTGCTGCTGCTCGGCGGGATCGCCGCGGGCGAGGGCGAGCCGGTGGTGGCGCCGGCCGTGCCCGCCTTGGCTTTCAACGCCGCGGGGATGAGCCTCAGCCTCTCCCCGGATCGTCCGAGCGAGGCGAGCGGTGTGCGCATCCGCTACGAGGCGGTGCGCTTGGAATGCGAGCGGTTGACCTACACCATGGCTCCTCTCGCCGGGGCGACGCGTCCGACCCTGTCCAGCGCGGATCTGACCGGTGGGCCGGATGGACGAGTACTGTTCCACTCGCAGGATTCGCAATTGCCCCAAGTCGGCTTCCGCGGGGTGCTGCGGCCGAAAGCACTCGCCGTGCGCCGGCAGGACGCCGACCCGGCCCGGCCTGGCGAAGTGCGATTCAGGGCCGAGGCCAGCGACCTCGGGGATGTGACGGGACTGCTCGCCATGCCGACCGGGATGCAGCGGCATGCCGCGTGGGCTGATCGAGCCGTGCTCGACCTGGTCGCCAACGCCTCGCCCACGGCCTCGATGGGCATCGACACCCTTCGACTGGTCGCCATGCACTTCTACGGGAGCACCCAGCCGGCGCGCCCGGCGACCGTGCTGCGCTTGCGTCCTGACGCGCCCGCCGAACCAGCCCAGGTCACGGCTCTCCTCGCCGCACGCACCTACGAGATGCGCGCCTCGGGCGCAGTGATCTCGCTCTACTTCGACAGCGCAGGCGCGATGGAGACGATCAAGGGCGTTGAAGACTTCGAGGGAGACGGCCTCGTCCCGGTGTTCGGGCCGAACAAGCCGACCATCGGCAAGTGAACATCCTGCGCTTCCTGCGCCCGGCCTGCATCAAGCTGCGGCTCGATTTCACCCCGGCCGAACCCGAGGAGGATGAGAGCGAGGCGACGACAGCCGCCCGCCACCGCCGCGAGAAGGAGGTGCTGATCGCCGAGCTGGCCGAGGTGCTGGCGCGGTCCGGTGACATCGGCAGCCTGACCAAGTTCACCAAGGACCTCTCGCACCGCGAGCGCAAGGCTACCACCGCGATCGCGCCGGGCATCGCCATCCCGCACGTCCGCACCTACCAGGCCAAGAGCTTCATCATCGGCCTGGCCCGCGCCGATCCGCCCGGCGTGGACTTCGACAGCCTCGACGGCGAACCGACGCGCCTGTTCATCCTGCTGACCAGCCCGCCCTGGGACGACCGCACCTACCTGCAGGTCTACCGCGAATTCGCCCAGCTGGTCCAGGACGAGGAGGCCCTCGCCGGACTCATGAGCGCGCAGAGCGAGCAGGACGTCTTCAACACGCTGCGCACGTTCTTCCGCTAGGGTCCCCCTCAGGGCCCTCGCGGTCACGGCGCGAGGGCGGTCGCCAACGCCCGCACATTCGCGTCGATGAAGGCGATGTAGTCGTCCGTCCCGGGCCGCGAACCGGCCTGGTGTGCCATCTCGGCGATGCGCAGCACGCCGGCCTGGGCCACCAGATCGATCGCCTTGCGATCGAAGTAGGGCGTCGCCAGCAGGGCCTTGGCGCCCTCGGCGCGCAGTCGCGTCGCAACCTCGGCAAGATGCCGGGTCGAGGGCGGCACGCCCGGTTTGGGTTCGAGCAGGGCGACGATGCGCAGCCGGAAACGACGGGCGAGGTACGGGTAGAGGTCGTGGTCGGCAGCGACCGCGGCGTCGGCGAACGGCTGCATCCGGCCCCACCAGCCGCCCAGGGAGCCGTCCAGCCCCTGCTGGCGGAGGAACTCATGCAGGCGGCCATGGTCGTCGAGCTGGATCAGCTTGCCGACGTCCAGGCGGGCGGCGATCTCGGCACCTGCCAGGGCGGTGCCCAGGGCGGTGCGGAAGACCGCGAGGCGGCCGGCGATGCGCTCCGCCGCCTCCGGACGCAGCTGCGACAGCCGAGCGGCGATCTGCTCCGCCACCGCCAGGCCGACCGCGGGATCGAGCAGGACGTGCGGATTGCCGTGCGGATGCACGTCGCCAGCGCTGCGGTCGACCGGGGCGAGGGGGATGCCGATCGGTCGCGTGGTGGCCGTGGCCGCCTCCAGGTGCCCGCCGGCGTCGCGGCGGATGCGGCTGTTGCGCGCTCCGCTCACCAGCGGCGGCAGCCAGCCGATCTCGAGTTCGAAACCGGTCGACAGCAGCAACTCGGCGCGGGCCAGTTCGACGATGAAGCTCGGCCGCGCGTCGACGCGGTGCGGGTCCTCGCCCGGTCGGGCCAGCACCACCACCGCCGCGTCCTCGCCACCGACTGCGCGGGCGAGGGCGCCCAGCTCCGGGACGGTGGCGACGATGCGCAACGGCTCGCCGGCCGGGATGGCGGCGGCGGCGAGCAGGGTGAGCAGCCAGCGGAGGGCCCGCATGTCAGAAGCCGTGCGCCGGATGGGCGCCGAGCAGCACGTCGAGGCCCAGCCACACGCTGTGGGCCTTGCCGTCCTCGAGGTGCTCGGCCTTGTCGTAGTCGTACTGCAGGCGCAGCCGGCTGAATTCGCTCGGACGGAAGGCGACCAGCGGCGAGACGCGGATGCGGGTGTCGCGCATGGCGTCCGCATCGTGGTCGATCATGCCGGCGTGGTCCACGCTGTCGCCGCTGGCGGTGGCGTACTCGCCGCGCAGCCCGACCGACCAGCGCTCGGCGAGGCCGAGCTCGACCTGGGCGTAGAGGCCCCAGTCGGTCAGGGTGTCGGCCGGGGCGGTGAAGTCGTCGGCGGGATCGACGGCGTCCTCGCCGGTCTCCGCCGTCTCGGGCACCTCGGCGCTGCGGTACATCATCTCGACCACGGCCTTGATCGAGCTGAACGGTCCGCTGGATGGCTTGGTCGCCACCACCAGATCGGCGCCATACAGGTCGCTGCGCATCCCGACGCCGCTGGCGTTCGGACCGGTCAGCCAGCTGAGTCCGAGCTTCACCTCGGTGCCGCCGAGATTGCCGCTGTTCTCCCAGCGCAGGAGGTAGGCGAGATCGGCAGCGGAGCCGGTGGTCAGCTCCTCCTCGCGCAGGCGGCCGCCGAGGGTGCGCTCGGCCTCCTCCTCGCCCTCATGCTCGTGGTCGTGGCCGGCCTCGCCCTGGAAGCTGGCCATCGACGCGTCGTCGGCGTTGTAGGCGCCGACGGACACCTGGCTGTACCACGAGGTCGGCAGCAGGCAGGCGAGTCGGGCACCGGGCGCGCGGCTGCCATCGCCGCCGAGCAGGCGGCTGGCGACCACCGGCTGTTCGATCCAGCTCCAAGCGTGCGCATGGCTGGCGTTCACCCGGCCGAACTCGATCAGCTGGTAGCCGGCCTTGGCTTCCAGGCCGTAGGGGAGGCTGGAGGTGGTGATGTAGGCCTCCTCGAGTTCGACACCATGCTCCGGCGAGGCGGCGATGTGCGCTTCGGCGGTGAAATAGGGATCGACCGCCCCGGACAGCGACAACTCGGCGGTCTGCAGGGTGAAGCCGCGGCGATGCGGATCGTGGCCGCCGGCGTTCAAGGTCTCGAGTTCGGCGTCGGTCGCGGTCGAGAGGCCGGCCACGCCGACCACGGCCAGGGACAGGTCGATCAGGCGCAGTTTCGCCTCACCGGGACGTTCCGGACCGACGGCTGGTGCCGGCTGTCGCGGCAGTTCGGTCAGGGCCTGGTCGAGGGCGGTGGCGGGATCGGCGGCATGTGCGGCGGTGGCGGCGCACAAGGCCAGGGTCGGGACGAGGGGGTAGCGCATGGTGTCGCTATGTCTCTAATGATAACGGGAAATCAATAGCAAAAAGGGAAAGGCTGCGTATGAGGTCGCCATGCCTGTGCTCCGCCTCGCACTCTGCCTGCTGTCCGCCGCCCTAGTCTGGGCCGCCGACCCCGTGCCGGTGATCGCCGGCAGCACGGTCGTCCACGATCTGGCCGCGCGCATCGGCGGCGAGCGCTTCGCCGTGACCTGCCTGGTCCGGCCGGGCATCTCGCCGCACGGCTACCAACCGGTCCCTGACGATGTCCGCCGTCTCGCCGCTGCCCGGTTGGTGGTGATCAATGGCCTGGGCTTCGAAGGCTGGTTCGAGAACCTCGCCACCGAGGCGCGCTTCGCCGGCACCGTGGTGGTGGCCACCGCCGGCATCCAGACCGTGGGCACCGCTACCTGCGACGCCCACGACCATGAGGGCCACGACCACGGGGCGGCTGATCCGCATGCCTACAACTCGATCCGCCAGGGCGTGCGCTACGCCGAGAACATCCGCGATGCGTTGCTGGCCGCCGATCCGGAAGGGGCCGAGGGCATCCGCGTGCGCGCGGCTGCAGTGATCGACGAACTCCGCCGCACCGACGCCTGGGCCACCGCCGAGCTCGCGGCGATCCCGCGCGGTCAGCGCAAGCTGATCGTCAACCACGATGCGCTGGCCTATTTCGCCAAGGACTACGGCTTCGAGGTCCTCGCCATGGGCACGGCGCTGGAGAACACCGAACTCGCCGCCTTCATCAGCAAACAGGGGGTGAAGGGCGTGTTTCTCGAACAGGGCAAGAACCCCAAGCTGATCGAGCAACTCGCGGCCGAGGCCGGGGTCAAGGTCGGCGCCGCGTTGCATCTCGACGGCGTCGGTGCACCAGGGACTCCGGCCGGCTCCTACGTCGGCATGTTCCGCGCAAACGTCGAAGCGATCCTGGCTGCGCTGCGGTGATTCAGGTCCGATTTCTGCCACGGAGGCACAGAGGTCCACGGAGGGCCACAGAGAATCGCCTTGAGGGGCCCGTCTCCGTGTACCTCTGTGGGACTCCGTGCCTCTGTGGCACATGGCCGTCGAAGGAGAGAGGGTGATCGGACACCACGCCTCGGCGCTGACGCGGCTGGCGGCGGGAGCGATCTTCTGCGCCGCGGCGGTCGCCCTGGTGTGGTGGGTCGAACGCGGCCAGCCAGCGCCAGCGACGCCGCCGCCGGTGATCGTTGCGCAGCAACGCAGCCTGCGGCTCGCGGTCGAGAGCACCTATCCGGTGGCGAGCTGGAAGGTCGCGGTGCTGGGCGTCGCCCAGACGGCTGCGACCAGCGATGCGTGGAGCTGGTCCGGCACGGTCAGCGTCCCGTCCGGCGAGGAGGTGGTGGTCATCGCCACCGCCGCCGCGAGCGCCGAGGCGCCGCATCGCGGTCTGCGTCTGCGGCTGGGCGATGCGCCGGAGCGCGTGGTGTGGGGTGCCGGCGACGTGGTGGCGACGGGGACGGCGCCGTGATCCACCACCACAACCACCTCGTGCTCGACGACCTGACCATCTGCTACCGCAAGCGGCCGGCGGTCCACCACCTCTCGTGCGCGCTGCCCTGCGGCGGGCTGGTCGGCATCGTCGGACCCAACGGCGCCGGCAAGACCACGCTGCTGCACGGCATCCTCGGCTGGCTGCCGCTGACCTCCGGCCGGGTGGTGTGGAACGGCCACGAGGTGCCGGGCAGCTCCGGCGTGGTCAGCTGGCTCGGCCAGCGTCGCAGCTCGGACCTCGGCTTCCCCATCGATGTCGCCGGCGTGGTCGCCACCGGACGCTACGCCCGCCTCGGGCTGTGGCGCGGCTTCGCCGAGGCCGACCACGCCGCCGTGGCGGCCGCGATGCAGGCGATGGGTGTCGCCAACCTGGCGCGGCGGCCCTTCGCCGAGCTGTCCGGCGGCCAGCAGCAGCGCGCCCTGATCGCCCGCGCCCTGGCCAGCGGCGCCGAGGTGCTGCTGCTCGACGAGCCGCTCACCGGCCTCGATGAGCCGAGCGGTCGCGACCTGCTGCGCCGGCTCAAGGAGTGGGCGGCGGGCGGCCGACTGGCCATCGCCGTGATCCATGACCTGGCGACGGTGCGGACGTGGTGCGACCACGTGCTGCTGCTGAACCGTGAACTGATCGCAACCGGGCCGACGGCCGAGACGATGAGCGAAGCCAACGTGGGGCGCTGCTATGGCTGATCCGTCCGTCCTGCTGGCCGATCCGTTCGCCCACCGCTTCATCATCCGCGGCCTGGCCATGGCCTTCCTGCTCGGCGTCGCCGGTGGGCTGGTCGGCTGCGTCCTGCTGCTGCGCCGCATCGTGCTGGTCGCCGACTCGTTCGGCCATGCCCTGCTGCCCGGCATCGGGCTGGCCTACATCTGGCTCGGTCCCGGCCACGCCGGCCTCTACGCCGGGGCGGCGATCGCAGGCCTCGGCACCGCGGCGATGAGCGGTCTGCTCAACCACCTCACCCGCCTGCCCGAGGACGCCGCCTTCGGCGCCATGTTCGTGCTGTGCTTCGCCCTCGGCGTCGGCCTGATGAGCCAGGTGGCGGCGCCGGGCGACCTGCTGCACTACCTCTTCGGCAACATCCTCGGGGTCACCGGTGGCGACCTGTGGCGGGTCTGCGCCACCACCTGCGCCACCGTCCTGGCCCTGTGCCTGGCCTACCGCGCGGTGCTGATGGAGGCCTTCGACGCCCCGTTCCTGCGCGTCAGCGGCGGCAGCAACCTGCTGGTGCACCTCGGCGTGCTGGCCGCGGTGGTGGTCAACATCGTCGCCGCGCTCAACGCCGTCGGCATGGTCCTCGCCCTCGGCCTGTTCATCCTGCCGGCCGCCACCGCCTACCTGTGGTGCGAGCGCTTCGGCGCCATGCTGCTGCTCGCCGCCGCCTATGGTGGGCTGGCTTCGTGCGCCGGCCTGCTCGCCAGTTGGCAGCTGAATCTGCCCAGCGGTGCCTGCATGGTCGGCGCGCTCGGCGTCGGCTTCATCCTCTCGTTGCTCGCCAGCCCGCGCCACGGCCTGCTCTCACGGCTGCGTCCGCGCCGGCATTTCGCGCACGATGATGGGGCGGAAGAGTGCCCGGGAGGGTCGAGCACCAGCTCGACCACGGGGCAATGATCGGATGACTCAACCTGCATTGCCACTGGTCGAGCTGGTGCTGCCCTCTAACAGCTCGCCGCCCCTTCCTGCCCAAAGGGTTGCACAAGGGTCTTCTGGAGGGAGTAGCCAAGTTT
>JFJP01037808.1_pt1 | contig 22495 bp, 17 predicted proteins | sample 431651 | NCBI WGS metagenome assembly JFJP01 (sample SAMN02602958, study PRJNA72255) | Microbial mat metagenome, whole genome shotgun sequencing project. | biome: fresh water; feature: sink hole; material: water; isolation source: purple microbial (photo- and chemosynthetic) mats found in...
CAAGAAAATTATGCCAAGATCAGTAAATTCAGTTGCTAAAAGAGCAAGAAGAAAAAAGATAATGAAGCAAGCCAAAGGTTTCTTTGGTCGTAGAAAAAACGTTTGGACTGTAGCTAAAAACGCAGTTGAAAAAGCGATGGTTTATGCTTATCGCGATAGAAAACAAAACAAGAGAAACTTCCGTTCATTATGGATTCAACGTATTAACGCTGGAGCTCGTTTAGAAGGAATGTCTTACTCTCAATTTATGGGATTAGTTAAGAAAAACGGTATCGAATTGAACCGTAAAGTATTAGCAGATTTAGCAATGAATCACCCAGAAGCTTTCAAAGCTGTTGTGAAAAAAGTGAAATAAAAAACGTTTGTACAACCTGTTTAACTTACTTACCTATAGAAAATCCCATCCGAAAGGTTGGGTTTTTTTGTTTTATTAATGATTTAATTATTATTTCTTAATTATAAATTAACTTTCTTTTTATAAACTTTGTAATAATTAAATTATATGACAGAAAACGAAAAACTATTATGGGAAAAAATTTCTCAATTCAATTTCAACGATGAAGAAAGCGATTTCAAATTTTCAGATCGTTTAGCAAGAGAAAACAATTGGTCAATTGATTATTCTAAAAAAGTAATAGAAGAATACAAGAAGTTTATATTTTTATGCTGCATTACCACAACTAGCGTTACACCTTCAGATCAAGTAGACCAAGTTTGGCATCTCCATTTAACGTACACAAAATCTTACTGGATTGATTTTTGTAAAAACACTTTAGAAAAAGAAATCCATCACAATCCTACAAAAGGCGGAACTTCTGAAGCAATAAAATTTGACTCTTTTTACTCTAAAACTAAAGAAGATTACAAAACAATTTTCAAATCAGAACCGCCACTTGAAATTTGGCCAAATAATGAAAATCGATTTAATGATATTCATTTTAAAAGAATTAACATCAATCGTAATTGGATAATTAAAAAACCTAATTTTAAGCAAAAAAGTATATTAATAACATCAATTGTAACATTAATATCCTTATTCTTAATTCAAGCCACTTTTCTAAACCATCAACTTGGTGGAATAGTATTTATAATTTTAGTATTCGGATTACTTATGTATCTATCAAGTAAAGACAAAAACAATAGAAATGGAGGTTCGGGATGCTCTCATGGATGTACCTCAGGTTGTTCAACAGACTCTGGACATAATGGATGCTCAGGAGATAGCGGTTGTTCTAGCGGTTGTGGTGGTTGTGGTGGCGGAGATTAATTTCTAACCAAAAACTTCTTCCTTCTCACCATCATAACTTGCAAAAACCATACTTGGATGCGAATCTTGGTGAAACATGTTTCCATCTTTGTCAATAGCAATTGCACCTGCAAAACCATCATAAGGTTTCAATTCAGCAAAAGTTTTCTCAAATGCTTTGTCTAAAGAAAATCCGTCAGTAACACGAGTTACAATTTTAGCAGCAACAGCGCCACTTACAATATCTTCTCCAACTCCAGTCAAACTTACGCCACAAAATTCATTGACATAATTTCCGGCAACCGTTGCACTATCTGATATTCTTCCTGGAATTTCAAATCCTTTTCCTCCAGTTGATGTTGCTGCTGCTAAATTTCCACTTGAATCTAAAGCCACACAACCTACGGTTCCTGTCCCTGTTGCAGCTAATTTTGCTTCATATTCTGCTCTACGCTGAGGAATTTCAGTGGAAAATTTTTCAAAACCGTGTTGTCTTGCAAAATTGGTTGCTCCACTTCCGCCCAGAACTCTGTCATCAACTTTCATTAATTCTAAAGCCACTTGAATAGGATTTTTTACTTCTTCAATATTAATAACGCCACTGAATTTCTGAGTCACTCCATCCATCAATGAAGCACTCATTCTGATTTTTCCATCACTTTGAATCTGCGAACCAATTCCAGCATTAAACAAGGCGTCGTCTTCTAATAATGAAACGGCATAAACCACCGTTTCAACAGCCGAATGTGTTTTCAAATACTCATAAGAATCCTTTACAATTCTCAACAACGCGATTTGCTTGGCTACTTTTGTTTCCTGACTTGTAGATGATTCTGAAAAAAAACCACCGTGAATTATTATTTTCATTTGAAAAGGTTGTAGGTTGTAGGTTGTAGGTTGTATTGTTAAAATCCTAACAACTATTACCTAATACCTATTACCTCATTAAACGTATTGCGAACTATTTATAGTCATTTTAAAAGTATCCAAATCAAAAGTATCATTTTTACTCATCACGTGAGTTACTAAATGATTTATAGATATGGGTTTTCCTAGCTCAACCTGAGTCAAATTAGTATCTTTTACTTCTCTTCCATCTACCAAAATCACTAATCCAGAACCAATTGCTTCCATTTGTCGCCCATTCAAAATCAATAAACCTGTATCTTCTCCTAGACCAATACCTAAAACTTTTGGATTTCCAACAACCGCTTGAAATAACCTTCCAATTCTACCACGCTGAACGAAATGCGTATCGATTACTACATCATCTATCAAACCTAAACCAGAAGTAATCTTCACCTCACCTTTCAACAAAGCTTCATGACTACTACCTTGATAAATCATGTTATTACTAGCTGCAGCAGCTCCTGCAGAAGTTCCCGCATAAATAAAATCAGTATTTCTATACTTTTCAATCAATATATCGTCAAATGGTGTTCCTCCTAAAATAGAAGTCAATCGCAATTGATCGCCACCAGTAAACATCACCACATCAGCAGCTTTCAATCGCTCTAATACTTCTGGTTCATTTGCTTGTTCTCGCTTTTCAATATACAAAACATCTACATTATTCGCACCCAAATAGCTAAACGCTTTCACATATTCCGGACCAATTTCTCTCGGAATTTTCGATGCCGTAGTGATAACTTCAATCCTAGATAACTCCTTTTTTGTAGATTCTTTTATGATTCTTTTCAAAATTCCCTCTTCAAAAAAGTTTAAATTTTTTGGAGCGTCTTTATCTAGATTTGTTTCGGTAAAACTGCCTTTATCAACAGCGCCACCTATTATTATTAGTTTTCCATGTATTTTCATGTGGTAAAAATAACTATTTCATAATATTTGGCAAACGTTTTATTACTTTTTGAAGCGAAACTTATCGACTACTTATTAACCATATTCCCGCTTTTCGTTACAATCTCTTCGAGGATTTTCACTACAATCGCGGCTAGACAGTAATGGTATTGCACTTTTATTCATTATTTCAAAAAAAAAAAACTCAATTTTAGCTTACAAAAAGCAAAGCAAATCCCTAAAAACCAATACAACCACAACTAATCAAATAAAAAACAAACTTTTTCTCATAAAAAATGTTTCATACTAATAAATATTTTCTATTTTTAACAAATCCATTACAATCAATACAAAACAAAATACCAATAGAATATGAAAATCGATAAAATTCAAGCGTTACGTGGACCAAATATTTGGAGTATACAAAGAAAAAAGCTAATCCAAATGCGATTAGATTTAGAAGATTTAGAAGAACGCCCAACCAATAAAATTGAAGGTTTTCGTGAACGAATTGAAGCCATGTTTCCAACAATGATAGAACATCGTTGCTCCGAAGGTTGTCGTGGCGGTTTCTTTTCAAGAGTAGAAAGAGGCACTTGGATGGGACACGTTATTGAGCATATTGCTTTAGAAATTCAAACCCTTGCCGGAATGGAAACTGGTTTCGGTAGAACTCGTGAAACCAAAACTCCAGGAATTTATAATGTAGTTTTTAGCTATACCGAAGAAAATGTAGGTTTATACGCAGCAGAAGCAGCAGTAAGAATTGCAGAAGCTCTAATAGATGGAACCGATTACAATCCTGAACTAGACATTCAAAAAATGCGTGAAATTCGCGAACGCGTTCGTCTCGGACCTTCCACAGGAAGTATTGTTGAAGAAGCGGTTGCAAGAGATATTCCTTGGATTAGACTTGGAACCAACTCCTTAGTGCAACTAGGTTACGGTGTCAATCAAATGCGTTTTCAAGCTACGATTACTTGCAAAACGAGTAGCATCGCAGTAGATATTGCTTGTAATAAAGAGCAAACTAAAAAAATGTTAGACGCAGCTTCAATACCAGTTGCCAATGGTGGAATTTGTGTGGATGAAGAAGATTTAGAAGCTGTTGTTAAGAAAATTGGTTATCCAATAGTTCTAAAACCATTAGATGGAAATCACGGAAAAGGTGCATCAATCAACGTAAAAACTTGGGAAGATGCTGTTGATGGTTTGGCTTATGCAAAAAAATACAGTCATCGAGTTATCGTAGAAAAATTCATTACGGGTTATGACTTTAGAGTCTTAATCATTGACAATAAATTAGTTGCGGCTGCAAAAAGAGAACCAGCTCACGTAAAAGGAGATGGAAAACAAACCATCCAACAATTAATAGAAGAAACCAACCTTGATCCAAGACGTGGTTATGGTCATGAAAATGTATTAACTCAAATTGATGTTGATAGAGATACCACCGATTTATTAGAAAAACTAGGCTACACCTTAGAAACGGTTCCAAGAAAAGATGAAGTGGTTTATTTAAAATCAACCGCTAATTTGAGTACTGGTGGAACTTCTATAGATATTACCGATATGATGCATCCAGAAAATATTTTCCTTTGCGAAAGAATTTCTCGTGTAATTGGTTTGGATATTTGCGGAGTTGATATTATGGCAGAAAATTTAACGCAACCATTAAAAGAAACAGGCGGTTGTATTCTTGAAGTAAATGCCGCACCAGGTTTTAGAATGCACTTAGCTCCAAGCGAGGGTTTGCCAAGAAACGTTGCTGCTCCAGTAATTGATATGCTTTATCCTCCAGGAAAACCCAGCAGAATTCCGATTATTGCCATTACAGGAACTAACGGAAAAACAACCACAACACGTTTAATAGCTCACATTGTAAAAAACAATGGCTTCCGAGTTGGATTTACTACTTCTGATGGAATTTATGTTCAAAACCATTTAATGGAAAAAGGTGATACTACAGGACCAATTTCTGCCGAATATATTTTGAAAGATCCAACGGTAGAATTTGCCGTTCTTGAAACCGCTCGAGGCGGAATTCTTCGTGCAGGTTTAGGTTTCAGTCGTTGTGACATAGGTATTATTACCAACATTCAAGAAGATCATTTAGGGTTATCAGACATTCACACTTTAGACGATTTAGCTCGTGTAAAAGCAACTGTTGTTCGCAGTATCAAAAAAGAGGGTTGGGCAATTTTAAATGCAGAAGACGAACAATGTTTGAAAATTGCAAACGAATTAAGTTGCAATATAGCTTATTTCGCTATGGATGAAAACAATCCAAAAGTAGTTCAATTTGCTAAAGAAGGAAAAATTGTTGCTGTTTATGAAAACGGATTCATCACCATCAAAAAAGGCGAATGGAAAATTCGTGTAGAAAGAGCCACCCACGTTCCATTAACATTGGGCGGAAAAGCTAAATTTATGATTGCTAATGTTTTGGCAGCCACTTTAGCAGCGTATTTACAAGGATTTAAAACAGAAGATATCAGTTTGTCATTGCAAACATTCATTCCAAGTGCGGCACAAACACCAGGAAGAATGAATATTTTCGAATTTAAGAAATTCAAAGTATTGATTGACTTTGCACACAATCCGGCAGGATATAAAGGTGTTGAAGAATATTTAAGTAGTGTTGAAGCTACCAAAAAAATCGGAATCATCGCCGGTGTTGGTGATAGACGTGACGAAGATATTAAAGAATGTGCTACCATTGCTGCTCGAATGTTTGACCACATCATCATTCGGCAAGAAAAATATTTACGTGGAAGAACCGAAGAAGAAATCATTGGTTTAATCATGGAAGGAATTGCAGCTTCAGGAAAAACTATTACCCATGAAATAATTTCTAAAGAAACTGAAGCCATCAAACACGCCATTGATACTGCCGAAGACGGAACATTCATCACAGCATTAAGCGACGTAGTTACTAATGCCATTGAAATTGTTCAAAGTTATTTGGATAAAGAACAAGAAGAAAATGTTTAATAGATAAATTTCTAATAACTAAAATCCCAAATTCCACAAGTTTTTGGGATTTTTTATAACTTTATATCATGCAAAATTTACAAAACCTCATTTCCCAACTAGAATCAAAAATTCCTTTTCACGAAAAGACCAATCCTTCTGTTTCAAACGCAACGGTTGGTTGGCAAATTGAACACAGTTTGAAAACCATTTATCAAATTACTTTAGCTATAAAAAACTCTAATCCTCAAGAATATCAATGGAAGTTTAATAAAAGTAAATTGTTTATTTCAATTTTGGGTTTCATTCCAAGAGGCAAAGCCAAAGCTCCAAAAGTAGTTCTACCTGACGATACTATTTCCGAAGAATCACTATTGTTAAGTTTGCAAAAAGTAAAAACAGCACTTCAAGAATGGGATTCGTTTGATAAAAACGCCTATTTTTCACATCCTTTTTTTGGTAATTTGAATAAAAAATCAACGGAATGGTTTTTGAATTTGCATACTAAGCATCATTTGAAAATTGTAAATGATATTTGTAAAAATGATTAAAAAATCATTTTTAATTTAGATTTCTCCAATAAATATAAGACCTTTGCACACTTTTATTTAAGGTATTATATGAAGAAGAAAATAGAAATTCTTGCTCCTGCAAAAGATTTAATTCATGGAATGGCAGCAATAAATGCTGGTGCCGATGCTGTTTATATTGGCGCACCGCAATTTGGAGCACGTTCTAACGCACACAATTCTATTGAAGATGTGGCAGAGTTAGTAAACTATGCTCACCTTTTTAATGCACAAGTTTTTGTAGTTATCAACACTATATTATATGATGATGAATTAGAAACATGTCGTCAATTAATTTGGAAATTATATGACATTGGTGTTGATGCCTTAATCATTCAAGATATGGCAATTATGGAAATGGATTTGCCTCCAATAGTGCTTCACGCGAGTACACAAGCCAATAATCGTGACGCAGATAAAATAAAGTTCCTAAAAGATGCAGGAATGAAACGTGTGGTTTTAGCGCGTGAATTGAATTTGCACCAAATAAAAGAAATCAGTGAAGCGAGTGATGTTGAATTAGAATTCTTTGTAACAGGTGCTTTGTGTGTTTCCTTTAGCGGAAATTGTTACATGAGTGTTGCCAATGGCGAACGTTCTGCCAACCGAGGTTCGTGTGCGCAAAACTGCCGTTTACCTTATAATTTAATTGATGGAAATGGCGATACTTTAATCAAAAATAGTCACTTGCTTTCTATAAAAGATTTCGATGTTTCTGATCAAATTCCAAATTTAATTGAAGCTGGAATTTGTTCTTTTAAAATTGAAGGCCGATTGAAAGACATTGTTTATGTCAAAAATAATGTATCGTATTTACGTCAAAAATTAGATGCTTTTTTAGAACAAAATAGTGATAAATATACCAAAGCTTCATCAGGAAAATGCACTTACACCTTTGATTCTTCACTAGATAAAAGTTTCAATCGTGGTTATACAGATTATTTTGTAAACGAAAGACATCAAGCCATTGGTTCATGGGAAAGTCCAAAATCAAAAGGACAATACATTGGAAAATTGATTAAAACTATTGGAAATTCCTATCAAATTGAAAATGGCGAATTGCTTAATAATGGTGACGGATTGTGTTTCATAAACGAAAACAACGAAGCCGACGGAATTTATGTAAACCGAGCTGAAAATGGTTTTGTTTATCCCAATGTTCTAAAAGAAATCAAAGACGGAACTTTCATTTATAGAAACAATGATGCGGCTTTTATCAAAATTGTAGAACGCGAAGACAGTGCTGTTCGTAAAATAAGTACGACGTTGCTTTTATCTGAAAATGAAAATGGTTTTGAACTGAAAGCTACTGACGAAGACGGAAATGTAAGCGTTGTCACTTTAGTTCACCCAAAAGAGCCAACTAAAAATAATGAATCGATTGAGGGAAATTTCAAAATAAATTTAGCTAAAACAGGTTTTACACCTTATAATGCTGATGAAATTGCAATTGAATTCACTCAAAATTGGTTTTTACCTATTTCTAAAATTAATGAAATGCGTAGAACAGTTTATGAGCAATTGACTAAAATTCGTTTGGCAAATTACGTTCGTGAAGAACATCAAATCGTTAAAACATCGCATCCTTATCCAGAAAGTAAATTAGACTTTATGTACAATGTTGCCAACAAAACGGCTCGTAAATTCTACGAAAGACATGGCGTAACTGAAATTGAACAAGCCTTTGAATTGCAATGGGATCCAGGAAAATCTCGTGTAATGACAACTAAATATTGCATCAAATACGAATTGGAAAAATGTCCAAAATACCATAAAGATACTATGGATGGTAAACTCAAAGAACCATTAGTTTTAAAACAAGGTGAATTAGAATACAAATTGAAATTCAATTGCAAACCTTGCGAAATGGAAATTTGGGAAAAAGATGCTGAGTTTGAGATTGAAGAAGATTAGTTTTCAGATGACAGGTTTCAGATGACAGATTTCAGATGACAGGTTTCAGATGACAGTTTTCAGATGACAGGTTTCAGATGATAGATTTCAGATGACAGATTTCAGATGACAGGTTTCAGAATTTAGATTTTTTTAATTAAGTTTTTCTATCAAAAGCAATATTATTTTACCAACAATAATCAATAAATTAAAATTTTGAAAATAGCTTATTTACATGGATTAGATTCAAATAATTTAGGTCCAAAAAATGAATGGCTAAAAAAGATTTATGAAGTTTATGATCCTTTGATTGATTATAGAGAAAAAAATATTTATCAAAAAATTAAATCTCAAATTACAGAGTTTAATCCTGATATAATCATTGGTTCTTCCATGGGTGGTTTTTTTGCCTATGAAATTGCTAAAGAACAAAACATAAAAGCTCTTTTGTTTAATCCAGCATTACATTCTAGGAGTTTTGAACCTGACATGCATGGATATATAAAAGGTAATTTTAGTCCATCCATACACTTTGTATTAGGTAAAAATGATTCTATAATTAATCCATTCAAAACAATTGAAATAATTATTAATGATGGCTATTTAGTTGATAATTATAGTCTTTTAAATCATGAGCATGATACATCGCTAAAGTTATTTCAGTCGGAAATTACTAATTACATCAAGAAGAAATTGTAACAAAGGATAATGATTTTAGTCTAATTACACTATCCTTTTTTTATACCTTTACCACAACAAACAAATTACATTATGAACAAAAAAATTATACTATTCTTCAGTTTATTTATTGCGATTACTACACAAGCGCAATTGAAAAAATTTAGCTTAGAAGATGGCGTTTTACAACAAGGAAGAAAATTTGGAGCCGATAAACTGACAGGTTTTCAATGGATTCCAAACACTAATAAATATGTTTATTTTAAAGATTCGTGGACAACTTTAGTACAAGGAACTCAAGGTCCAAATGCCTTAGAAACGCCAACTTTAGCAGACATTAACGCAGCTTTAGGCACAAAATTAAAAAACTTTTTTGGTATCGAATGGTTAGATGCTAACACTATTTTGGTATCTGAAAACGGAAAATATTTTACCTATTCTGTGACTTCGAAATCAGGAAAAGAACTATTAGAAACTCCAGAAACAGCCGAAAATCAAACCTTTGATAAATCGAAACAAAATTTAGCTTTTACTGAAGGAAACAATTTATTTCTGATAAATAAAAACAAAGAAAAAATCGCTGTTACCAATAATTCTGATAAAAATATTGTTTCAGGACAAACTATTTCTAGAAGTGAATTTGGAATTTCTGGTGGAATTTTTTGGTCACCAAAATCATCTTATTTAGCTTTTTATCAAAAAGATGAAACCGATGTTGCCGATTATCCTTTATTAGACATCAACGAAACTCCAGGAAAATTGGTTTCAATAAAATATCCAATGATTGGTCAGAAATCTGAAAAACCTAGAGTTGGAATTTACAATCTTTCAACAGGAAAAACTGTTTTCATCAAACCTAGAAATAATGCTGACGATTATTTAACCAATCTTTCTTGGACTCCAGACGAAAAATTTATCTTAATTGCTGAATTAAATCGCGGTCAAAATGATATGTGTTTGAATCTGTATGATGCCACTTCAGGAGCATTTATTAAAACTCTTTTAAACGAAACTAGCGACAAATGGGTTGAACCAGAACACGATGCCTTTTTTCCAAGTGCGAAATCAAATAATTTTGTTTGGCATAGCGAAAAAGATGGTTTTCAAAATTTATACTATTATACAATCGATGGAAAATTGATTAAACAATTAACCAATAACAAATTTGTAACAAGAGATATTTTAGGTGCAAATCCTGCAGGAACTGAAATTTACTTTAAAGCAACTGGCCCAAATCCAACAAATATGTTGGTTTATAAAGTTGATTTGAAAGGAAAACAAACTTTAATTACCAAAGATGAAGGCGTTCATAACGTAGTTATTTCGTCTGATTATAATTGGATTTTTGATGAATTTTCTAATCATTCAACGCCTTCAAAATCGATACTTTACGACAAAAAAGGAAAGGCAATTACGCTTTTGGAAAGCAAAAATAAATACGAAGGTTACGAAATGGGAACGGCAGAAATCAAAACGATAAAAGCTGCCGATGGAACAACCGATTTATTTACAAGATTAATCAAGCCAAGTAACTTTGATGCCTCAAAAAAATATCCAGTAATGGTTTATGTTTATGGCGGTCCACATGCGCAAATGATTACGAATTCCTATTTAGATGGTGCTAATTTATGGATGTATTGGATGGCAGAACAAGGCTATTTAGTTTTTACAGTAGATAATCGTGGCTCTGACAATCGTGGATTTGCTTTTGAAAGTGTGATTCATGGAAAATGCGGAACTAATGAAATTGAAGATCAAATAAAAGGTGTAGAATACTTAAAATCATTGCCTTATGTTGATGGAAATCGATTGGCAGTTCACGGTTGGAGTTATGGAGGATTTATGACTAGTTCACTAATGCTGAGAAAACCAGACGCTTTTAAAGTGGGCGTTGCTGGTGGACCAGTTGTGGATTGGAAATGGTATGAAGTAATGTATGGCGAACGCTACATGGACACACCAACAGAAAACCAAAAAGGTTTTGAAGAAGCGAGTGTACTCAATTATGTAAAAGATTTAAAAGGAAAACTGCTTTTAATTCACGGTACCAATGATGATGTAGTTGTAGAACAACACAATTTATCATTAGTAAAGAAATTTGTGGAAGCAGGAAAACAAGTAGATTATTTTCCATATCCAATGCACAAACACAATGTAATTGGGAAAGATAGAGTGCATTTAATGACTAAAGTATTGAATTTTATTATAGAAAACAATAAGTAGTTTCAAATTCCAAAATTTAAAATCCCAAATTTCAAGTACATCAATTGGAATTTGGAATTTTTTTATTGAAAATTAAAAAGGTAGCAATTATTACTTTTTGTCATATTTGTTATCAATGTTGTTATATAAAAATTTTAGAAAACTAAAATCTCCAACAAATATAGTCCCTACGGGACATTAGAAGGAGGTTAACTTGTTTTGTTTTTACCAATATTTTACTCCTAACGGAGCATACTTTGAAGATGTTAAATATTGATTTGAAGAAGATTATGAATAGAAAATTTGTTATTAGGAACTTTATGTGTATTTCATAGGACAACAATGATTTGTTATATTAAACTTGATCTTTATCATATTTATCTTACTTATTATGATTTGTTGAGCATGATTTATTTTACATATTAATAGTTAGCAGCAAGCTAAAAACCACCTGATGGAGAAAAATTATTTGATTAAAGACGTTTTAGAATTAGTAGATTATCTAAAATTATTTAATAAAGATGCTTTTGAAGATTTTGACTATCAATTGCCTACTAATTATTGTTTTGTTTTCAATTTAGATAATGATAAAATTGTTGTAATCCCGAACAATTTTAGTGGTTTAGGCTTATTGATTGAGAACCAAAAAACTCTTGATCTATTCATTAAAAATGAAAAATTTCCAATTGAAAATCCAGAACAAGACCTTTATGATTTAGAAATATCAAAAATTAAAAATATACCAAACGAAATAAATTATTATCAACTACACTTAAACTTAATACTTAATTTTAAATTTACGGAACTTAACAAAGAAGTAATTAGTATCTATCTAAAAAAAATTATTGGCAGAACAATTAAAAAGCTGACTACCGATAAGGATATCGTCGCTTTAATAATTGTTATAGGTGAAGTACTAAGAAGAGAAATTAACGGAAAATGGGTAATTGAGAAATGGTTTGGAACCTATAACCCAAAATTCAAACCTAGGATACTAAATATGAATTCAGAATTAATCTTTATTGACGACCTTGTATGGTCTACAATAAAATGGAAAGTTTCAGATATTGAAGAAATTTTGCGCGTAAGAGAAGGAATTGCGTTGAAGGAAAGGAATAAGCATCATCCTAGCCAGATATTGGAATCCTAGCCAGCAGTTAAAGAGGTATTAAAAAAATTGGAGTATATGAATTTAAAAAAAGTACTTTATTTTTCTTATCTATTCGAAAGTTTCTGTAATACAAATGCCAAACTTCTTAATGTAGCAAAACACTAACGGTAATTTTTAAAACATCCTAAAAATGAAAATTAAACTATTAATGATGATTCTTTTGGTAAATTTTATCAGCTGTAAAAAAGAAGAAGCAAAAGTTATCAAAAAATCAGAATTTGTTAAAACTTGGTTTGACACTGTTAGAATGACACCATATATGTCCAAACTAAAGATAAATGAAAACAAGACTTTTAATTATGATGGCGGAGCTTGCACATCGAGTTTTCATTCGAAAGGTACTTGGAGAATTGAAAAAGATACTTTAATCTTAAATAGCTACCAAATAAATAAATGTTATTGGAAAGAAAATTTTGGACTACTATGTTTTACAAGAGAAGAAATTGATTCAATGAGAAAAGACAATAAAACAATCAAAGACTGTGAACCAACGAGAGAAGAAAGTTATGTTATTTTCCAAAATGAAAGATTTTATCTCAAAAATGATACTTTAATTCATACTAAAAAAAACAAAAATTGTCCAAAGTTGAGAATAGCATTTTCGAGTATTGAAAAAGTTAGAAAAAACAACTAGATGGGTACAAGCAATACAAAAAAATTAGAGATATTCGTTCTTCCTACGTTTTTTGTTTTTTCTTTCTAGCGGCAGGAAATAAGACGTTATTTAAGATTAAGCGAAACCCAGGAGAGTTTGGATGCAAATCTAAAACTGTTGGTGCATCTCCTACCCTATGTTGATAATCTTCAGGATCGTGTCCGCCAAAGAAAGTAAAAAAACCTTTTCCTTTTTGCCCATGAATGTATCTTGCTTCTTCATTTAACTCATTTTGACCTAAAACTAACACATTAGATTTTATCAATTCTCTTTCAAATGATGTGGTTTGTCCCATAAAACCTTTTACTAATTGGGTGTGATTTTGACACAACATACTAGGAATAACATCCCATTTTGCAGAATATTCCATCAAAGTAAAATAGTCTTTTTCCATCGGAATTCTTCTTTTTTCGGTCATATCAATATCTGAAAATTCGTAATGCTCTGGCTTTCTATCTAAAATAAAGTTCTTAAATGCAAAAGTTCTAGCATAATCAATTTTTGATTGATAATTGGCTTCACTATCATCGCCATCAAACATTGGCTCGCAAATATCAACCCCTTCGGCTGCAAGAGCTATATCAAAACTATCGGTTGCAGAGCACATGGCAAACATAAAACCTCCACCGATAACAAAATCTCTTATTTTTTTAGCAACGGCCAACTTTGCTTCAGAAACTTTTGAAAAACCAAGTTTTGTAGCCAATGCTTCAGCATCTTTTTTTTGGTCAATATACCAAGGAGCATTTCTATACATTCCATAGAATTTTCCGTATTGACCAGAAAAATCCTCATGATGCAAATGCAACCAATCGTATAATAGAAGTTGATCACTAAGCACTTCTTCATCATATATTGGCGTAAATGGAATTTCGGCATAAGTTAATACCATGGTAACAGCATCATCCCATGGTTGTTTGCCTTTTGGAGTATACACTGCAATCTTGGGTGCTTTCTCTAAAACAACAGTTTCCATATTTTGTGAAGGAGCAGCAATTTCGTCAAGAATTTGATTGGCTTCACCATCAGATAGAATTTCGAAACTTACCCCTCTAATTTGACATTCTTTTCTAATTTCGGGTGCATCTGGCAATAAAAAAGAACCTCCTCTGTAATTCAATAACCAACTGGCTTTGTACTGTTTATCAAGACACCAATAAGTTATTCCATAAGCTTTTAGATGGTTTTTTTGAGAAACATCATCCATTGGAAGCAATATAAAATTGGCTTTAGCTGTTACAACAAAAATTAAAAATATGAAGTTAAAAAAAGATTTTATCATTCTAGTATTTAAAATTAAATTCATTCGAAGATAGTATATTTAAAGGGTAATATCAAAGAAAAAAAATCATAGAAATTTACTATTCAATATTATGCAATAAAATGCTACTGACATTTAAACTGTAAATGAAACCTATACAATGCAGTGCATTAAATATATTAACTTTTCGTTATTAGAATTCACAATATTTTAAAATGGCACATCGCTGTCGTCGTCAATAGAATTGGAACTGCTTCCAAAAGCTTCGTTAGCCGAAGGTAAGTTTTTTGTAAAAAAAGGATTATCATCACCTAAATTCATTTTAGAAGGTAAATCGTCAAATCCACCGCTATACTCTTCAAGGTTATCAAACTTACCTAGATTTCCAATAAACTTCAAACGAACATTCTCTAGCGAACCATTTCTGTGTTTTGCAATTATAAATTCGGCTTGACCAGCCGTTGGTGATTGCTCATCATCATCCCATTCTTCAATTTTATAATACTCTGGGCGATAAATAAAAGATACAATATCGGCATCTTGCTCAATCGCACCCGATTCACGAAGGTCAGAAAGTAACGGTCTTTTACTAGAGCCACGTGTTTCTACAGCACGCGATAATTGTGAAAGTGCAATTACTGGAACTTCCAATTCCTTTGCTAAAGCTTTTAGATTTCGAGATATTGTTGAAATTTCTTGCTCACGGTTTCCGCCACCTTTTCCGTTTCCTCCGGCCGTCATCAATTGAAGGTAATCGACAATAATTAGTTTTATTCCGTGTTGCGAAGATAAACGTCTTGCTTTGGCACGTAAGTCAAAAATGGATAATGATGGCGTATCATCAATATATAAAGGGGCTTTTTCTAAATCTTTTACTTTTACAGAAAGTTGCTCCCATTCATGTTTTTCTAATTTTCCGGTACGTAGTTTTTCAGATGACAAACCAGTTTCTGATGAAATCAAACGAGTAATGAGTTGAACAGACGACATTTCAAGAGAAAACAATGCTACTGGATGTCCAAAATCTATAGCCATATTACGTGCCATTGAAAGTACAAATGCAGTATTATGCGTTACTGTACAATCTTGTAAAAGAAATAAACGATTTCCATCAATTTCAAAACCATAGTAATCATCTACTTTGTCATATTCTACTTGTATTCCCGTTAGTTTCCAATCTACTATTGATTTCCATTCTCTTGCTTTTTTGCGTTCAACTTTAGTTGGAATTTCGTTTAAGTTACCAAATATCCTTAATCTAAAAGCAACTCCTTCAAAACCTGTAGATTTTATAGCAGTATTTTTCTTTTTAATTGATGTTCTAAACCCTAAAGTATCACATAAAAATTTTATCTGATTTAATAATTCTTCATTTTTTTGAACAATTTCAAAACAATTGAATTCTGAAGTATAGTAACCATCTGAATCGATAATTCCTGCTAATAATTGCAATCTATTATCTCTAGAATTAATTAAATAACTATTAGGAATATGTTTGTTTTGAATTAAGCCTAATGAACGTAATTCCGTTTGGATACAAGTTGTAAATTCTTCAGAAATAAATTTATTTCTATTTACAATTGAATAGTTATTGGTTCTATCTTCTTGTTCATAAATCACTAACTCACTTTCTAAACGTGAAGCATAATCATTTAAATAGTTAATGATTTCTTCATCAGTATTTGTAATACGTTGACTATAAGAGTGTCCATCACCAAGCCATAATCCAAGGTAATATGGTTCTAGGGAAAGTTCTTTTTCTTTAAACTCAACTCCCACTTTATATCCTTTATAGTTTGATTTAAATTTATCCGATTTTTCTAAATATTCTTTTACAGTTATATTTAAAACATCTCCTTGTTTATGTTTTCCTTCATTCCTACTTCTCTTTAATGATAAAATATGGCTTTCGTTTACTCTGTAAGACATTGCCTTATTTTGATGAATCCAATACATTTTTTCTTGACCACGAGCTATGGAAAGTACTTTTCTTGGAGTAGAATCATCGCCCATTAACAATTCATTTTCTTTAATATCTTCAACATTTTTTAAAGAACCATCATACATTAGAACTTTAGTACCTTTACCAAGGCATTTACCCATCCCGGGTCTAGCCGCAATAATCACTAAATCAGATGGTTGCCAACCCGAAGTTACTTTATCTAATTTATCGAAACCGGTTGCAATTCCAGATAAACCCTCTTTGTTGGCAATTTCTTCAATTCGTTTTTTAGCTTGAATTACCAAACTCTGAGCAGTTTCTGAACTTCTTTTTATATTTCCTTGAGTAACTTCATATAATTTAGATTCGGCTTTGTCGAGTAAATCAAATACATCGGTAGTTTCATCGTAAGATTCTTCAATGATTTCTGAAGATATTCTTATCAAACTTCTTTGAATGTATTTTTGTAAAATAATTCTTGAGTGAAATTCAATATGAGCCGATGAAGATATCTTTTGCGTTAGCTGAATAAGGTAAAAATCACCTCCAGCCATCTCTAGTTTGGCATTCTTTTTTAACTGAGCCGAAACTGTTAATAAGTCAATAGGCTGAGAATCTGTGAATAACTGAAAAATTGCTTCAAATATGTGTTTGTGAGCCTCTTTATAAAAGGCATCTGATTGCAAAATATCAATAACCTCATCAACACCTTTTTTATCAATCATCATAGCACCAAGAACTGCTTCCTCAAGGTCTAATGCTTGTGGAGGTAACTTTCCTTTTTCTAGATTGATTATAGTAGTTTTATCTACTTTTATTGGGTTTATATTTTTGAGATTTTCCATGTAGCGAAAGTAACCAATTCTGTAATTTTAAAGAACTTTAGTTATTACTATCTATTGTTTATAACTAAGTATTTTTTGTTAACAACCTAAAAAAATCCGTCTAATCCTAGCTTTTAGGACGAGACGGATTCTGATTAATTTTGTAAGAATTTACTCCTTATATTCGCCCATTTTGCTGTATTTGTCAATTCTCTGGGAAACTAATTCCGTTGTTGATAAATCTTTCAATTCATTAAAAGCTTTCATGATATATTGCTCTACTGTTTTGAAAGTTGTTTCTTTATCATAATGAGCTCCACCAAGTGGTTCAGGAATAATATCGTCGACTAATTTTTGTTTTTTCATATCTGCAGAAGTCAATTTTAAGGCATCGGCAGCTTGCTCTTTATATTCCCAACTTTTCCAAAGAATAGACGAGCAAGATTCGGGAGAAATTACAGAATACCAAGTATTTTCCATCATTAAAACTCTATCACCTACACCTATTCCTAAAGCGCCTCCAGAAGCTCCTTCGCCTACAATTACACAAATAATGGGCACTTTAAGGCGACACATTTCAATAATATTTCTTGCAATAGCTTCGCCTTGACCTCTTTCTTCTGCTTCTAGACCCGGATAAGCTCCAGGTGTATCGATAAAAGTAACAACAGGAATACCAAATTTTTCGGCCATTTTCATCAATCGAAGTGCTTTTCTGTAGCCTTCCGGATTTGCCATTCCAAAATTTCTATACTGACGCATTTTGGTATTGATTCCTTTTTGCTGACCTATAAGCATGAACGATTGTCCGTCAATTTTACCTAAACCACCAATCATAGCTTTGTCATCTTTAAAATTTCTGTCGCCAAAAAGTTCTAAGAAAGTTCCTTTAGTTAACGTTGTGATGTGCTCTAAAGTATATGGTCTGTTTGGATGACGAGAAAGTTGAACACGTTGCCAAGCCGTTAAATTTTTGTATATTTTACGCTTTGTTTCTTCAAGTTTTTTCTCAATTTGTTTGCAAGTATTGGTTACATCAACATCAGATTCAAGACCAATAATTTGACATTTGTCTAATTGGTCTTCCAATTCTTTAATAGGAAGCTCAAAATCTAAATATTCCATAGGATTTGTGCATTTTAATTAAAATTCGAACTACAAATATAAAATTTTAAATCTGTTGTAAAAGTAATTTTACAGGATAAGTTGTAAACAAAAACTAAGTGGCTTTTAATCTGCTTTTTATAATTCCATTTAAAATAACGGTTATCAAAATAATTACAGCTCCAAGATAAAATTGAGGGCTCATTTGCTCTTTATCTTCAAATATAAGCACGGCTAAAATAATGCCGTAAATAGGTTCCAAATTTATAGTAAGCATCACTGTGTATGGGCTTAAAAACTTCATAACTGCTGTTGACGCAATAAAAGCATAAGCGGTACAAACCGAACTTAGTAGCAACAAATAAACAAAATCGGAAGTAGTCAATTGAAAAAAATCGGCATTAAAACTATTGGTGAAAAGTAGGAATATTGAGAAAAACAAAACACCTCCGCCCAGTTCATAATATGAAATTACTGTTGGATCATAATCTTTAACAAACTTACTATTGATAACTGCAAAAGATGCCGAAAGAAAAGCTGAAGTCAATGCTAAAAGAATTCCCTCAACGTATCTTCCTTCAACATTAAATATAATTGAAAGTCCGAAAACAACAAGTAATCCGAAGAAAATTTCGTACCAAATAATTTTTTTTCCAAAGAAAATAGGCTCGATAAGTGACGTAAAAAAAGCACCTGTAGATAAACAAGCAAGCGTAATAGAAACATTAGAAACTTTGATGGCTCTAAAAAAAGTAAACCAATGAAGCGCAATAACTAAACCGGCAACAAGAAACTTCAAAAGAATTCGCTTAGGAATCTTTATGGGCATTCTTTTGTATTTGATGTAAATAAAAATAAATCCAACCGCAAACAACATTCTATACCAAACCAAAGGAAGCGCATCTAATGAAATTAATCTTCCTAGAATTGCTGTGAAACCCCAAATGAAAACTATCAAGTGAAGGTGTAAATAACTTTTGTTGTTATCGTTTAGCATTGCGCAATAAATATAGTGCTAAGATTCCAAAAAGTATATTAGGAATCCATACGGCAATTATTGGTGGTGCAGTTGATTTTTCTGCTAACACTCCAAATACTTTATCTAAAAACACAAAAGCAAAAGCAAGCAAAATACCTATAGCAAGATTAATTCCCATTCCGCCTCTTCGTTTCATTGAAGATACTGCAACGGCAATAATGGTTAAAATAAATGCAGAAATTGGAATGCTGTATTTTTTGTATAAAACCACTAAATACGTGTTGATGTTAGTGGAGCCTCTGGTTTTTTCTTTTTCAATAAATTTAGTCAAATCAAAATAAGACAGTGTTTCTGCAATGTAAACAACTGGTGTTAAATCTTCTAAATCAAAATTAAGCACCGTATCTTTTTGTTGTTCCGATATTATAACATCTCCAAGCTCTCCCACTTTTCTTTTTTTGAAGTCAAATAAAGTATAGGAACTATCTTTTGGATTCCATTTTATTCTACTAGCAGCTACTTTATATTTTAATTTATCATTTTCAAATTTTTCCATAGAAAAATTGAACGCCATTTTAGAAACCGAATTAAAACTACTTACATAAATGTATTCGTCTTTGTTTATTTGACGGTACACATCTGAATTGTCTCGCATTTCATTTTGTCCGTTTCCAATAAGGTACATGTATCTAAAGTTTTTAAAACCTTCGCTAGCTTTTGGAACTAAAAAGAATCCCATCAACAAAGCAAATAGAGAAACTATTGTGGCACCGATAATATAAGGTCTTAAAAATCTTGTAAAGGAAATTCCAGAACTCAAAATAGCAATAATCTCAGTATTATTGGCTAGTTTAGAGGTAAACCAGATGATAGAAAGAAATAAAAATATTGGAAAAAGTAAATTAGCAAAATAGATAGTAAAATCTACATAATATTGAGCAATAGCGCTAAAAGGCACTTTATTCTCAATCATTTTATTGACCTTTTCAGATACGTCAATGGTGATTCCAATTGGAATAAACATCAACAACATTACAGAAAATGTGGTTAAATAACGTTTTAATATGTATTTATCTAAAATTGTAAGCATTAATTTTTTGAATTCAATTTTTAATTGTTTAAACTTTTAAACAACATCATAAACCTTTAAACTTATAAAACTTTAAACGTTAAAGTCTTTGACTCATTTGCTTAACCATTATTTCTTTCCAAACTCTAAAATCGCCAGCGATAATATGCTTTCTTGCTTCACGAACCAACCACATATAAAAACCTAAATTGTGAATGGTTGCAATTTGTTTACCCAAATATTCATTAGCAGCAAATAAATGTCGAAGATAAGCTTTTGTATATTCTGTATCCACAAAAGTAATTCCCATTTCATCTAAAGGAGAAAAATCATCTTCCCACTTTTTATTTTTGATGTTTATGGTTCCGTTTGCGGTGAATAACATTCCGTTTCTAGCATTACGAGTTGGCATCACGCAATCAAACATATCTACACCAAGTGCAATATTTTCTAAAATATTAATTGGAGTTCCAACACCCATTAGGTAACGAGGCTTGTCTTCTGGAAGAATATCACAAACTACTTCGGTCATGGCATACATTTCTTCAGCTGGTTCACCAACTGAGAGTCCGCCAATGGCATTTCCAACTTGATTAGAATTGGCAATGTATTCGGCACTTTGCATTCTTAAATCTTTATAAGTACTTCCTTGAACAATTGGAAAAAACGCTTGATCATAACCATACTTTACTGGAACTTTTTCTAAATGATTGATACATCTATCCAACCAACGATGTGTCATTTTCATGGAACGTTGTGCATAACGATAATCACAAGGATAAGGCGTACATTCATCAAATGCCATAATGATATCGGCACCGATTGTACGTTGAATTTCCATCACATTTTCTGGTGTAAAAAAATGATAGGAACCATCAATATGCGATTTGAATTTTACACCTTCTTCTTTAATCTTTCTATTAGCCGAAAGAGAATATACTTGATAACCACCAGAATCGGTTAAGATATTTCTATCCCAATTCATAAATTTATGCAAACCACCCGCTTTTTCAAGAATTTCTGTTTGCGGACGAAGGTATAAATGGTAGGTATTTCCTAGAATAATATCTGGATTAATTTCTTCTTTTAACTCGCGTTGGTGCACTCCTTTTACAGAGGCAACAGTTCCAACTGGCATAAAAATAGGAGTTTCAATAACTCCATGATCTGTGGTGATTTTTCCTGCTCTAGCTTTAGAATTGGTGTCTTTTTGTAATAAATCGAATTTCATATTGGCATTTTCAATTCGCAAAGATAATAGAATTAAAAAATTTGAATTATGAAATGTAATTTTTTAATAATGATTTATGATTTTGAGCAAATTAAATCAAGAAACATCTAAGTAAACTATAAAAATGTTAATTTTAATAACTGATAAACAATATGTTAACTCAAAAAAAAACGTTATATGTTAAAAAAAACTATTCTATTAGAAAACAAAGCTACACTAACAGCAAAAAATCTTCAACTAATAATTAAATCTGAAATTCGTGAAAGTGCTATTCCTATTGAGGATATTGGCTTTTTAGTTATTGATAATCCTGAAATTTATTTGAGTATTCCTGCCATGAATTTACTAATTGAAAACAATGCCTCTGTAATTATTTGTAATTCAAATCATTTACCAAACGGAATGTTTTTAAACCTCAACAGTCATCACATTCAACAAGAAATTTTTAAAAATCAAATTAATACAACCGTACCTTTAAAAAAACAATTGTGGCAACAAACGATTGTTGAGAAAATAACCAATCAAGGCATTTTATTAGCAAAAATTACTGAAAATAAAAACAGCTTCGATTTTTTGGCAAGTAAAGTTTTAAGTGGAGATAGTTCAAACATGGAAGGAGTTGCAGCAAGTCAATATTGGAAAAACTTCCCACTAGACCAATCCGAAGGAGGAGGAATCAAACGTGAGCGATTTGGCGATTATCCTAATAATTTCTTGAATTATGGCTATGCCATTTTGCGAGCTGCTACTGCTAGAGCTTTGTCTGGAAGTGGTTTATTAAATACGTTAGGAATTCATCATAAAAGTAAATAGGGTCTGCTGAAAAACTATTAATCTACTTTTTTATATCAAAAAGACCATTTTTTGATAAATTTTAAAGAATTCTGATCAAAATAAACTT
>JFJP01001986.1_pt1 | contig 22486 bp, 25 predicted proteins | sample 431651 | NCBI WGS metagenome assembly JFJP01 (sample SAMN02602958, study PRJNA72255) | Microbial mat metagenome, whole genome shotgun sequencing project. | biome: fresh water; feature: sink hole; material: water; isolation source: purple microbial (photo- and chemosynthetic) mats found in...
CAGGCGTCGCGTTGCTGCGCCAGGTGTTCGATCAGCGCCGGCTGGACGAAGGGCATGTCGGTGGCGACGGCGAAAATCCACGGCGAATTGATTGCCCTGGCCCGCACCAGTCCGGCACACAGGCCGGCCAGCGGTCCGGCATTGGCGTAAGCGTCGCAGACTTGCGCCAGGGCTATGTCCGGGCGCGGCTGGCGGACGCTGACCAGCACCTGAGCAAACAGCGGTTGCACGATCATCAGCACGCGCTGCAGCAGTGTTTGTTCGCCGAGGACCAGGCTGGCCTTGTCGCGGCCCATGCGCCGCGAATCGCCGCCCGCCATGACGATGGCCGTACAGTCCGGAATCATCGTGCTTTGCGTTCGAGCAGAAAATCGGCCAGCCCGGCGATGTCGTCGAGGGCGAAGTGCGGGAGCTGCGGGTGGATCTCGTTCATGTCGGTAACAATGGCGATCAGGCCGTCTTCGATGGCGCAACGCGGCGGCTTGCCGCATTCGCGGCGCAGGATCTCGATCTTCTCGCCGGGCGCCAGCGAGAAGCCTTCGGCCAGCACCATGTCGGCTTCACCGAGAAAGCGTGCCGCCAGTTGCGCCGGTTCGCGCCGGTCAATTGCATCGGCGACGATCTGCAGTTCGTTCGCGGTGACCAGCATGCTCATTGCCGCGCCGGCCCTCTTGTAGCGCCAACTGTCCTTGCCTTCCTTGTCCAGCTCAACCTTGTGATGCGCGTGCTTGATGGTCGCCAGACGCAGACCCCTGCCCGTCAGTTCGGGCAGCAGCTTCTCGACCAGCGTGGTCTTGCCGGAACCGGAATGCCCGACAAAAATGAAGACCTGAGGAGTCATGGGTGTGGCGTCACCCAGGTTTCGCCCTGCGGCGTGGTTTCCTTTTTCCAGATCGGCACCCGTTCCTTCAGTTCATCGATGAGCCAGCGGCAGGCGTCGAGCGCCGGGGCGCGGTGTTCGGCGCCGGTGGCGATGAAGACGATAGCATCGCCGGCCCGCACCACGCCGAGCCGATGCACGATGCGCGCCTCGAGCAGGCCGAAGCGGCTAATCGCTTCCTCTCGCAGCTTCTGCATCTCGGGCAGGGCCATGCGCTCGTAGGCGTCGAAGCTGATTTCGCTGACCGCGCGCCCTTCCGAGAAATCGCGCGCGCAACCGAGAAAGGTGGCGATCCCGCCCATGCGCTTCGAACTGGCCTGCAAGGCGCGTATTTCCTCGTCCTGCGAGAAGTCGTCCTGTTCGATGCGCACCGCGTCCTTCATTTCATCCGCCCGAAAACTTTGACATGAATACGACTTCACTAGTGTCCGCCAGCACTACAGTCCAATCCCGGACATGAGTTCCATTCACTGCAGCCAGCGAAACCAGGGCGAAGGCTTCGGGGTACAACGTCTGCAATTGCCCGCGCAAGTCCTGCAGGCGCATCCCGGCCTGAAAGGCAATTTCCAGCTGGCTCTGACCAACCCGTTCGGCCACCGGCCCGAAGAAGAGAACCGTGATCATCCCGTTTTCTTCCCTGTCATCTGATTGCGCTGCCAGACGCCGCTCTTGCCGCCGCGTTTTTCCTCAAGCTGGAGACTTTCGATGCGCATGCCGCGGTCAATCGACTTGCACATGTCGTAGATGGTCAGCAGCGCGACACTGGCGGCGGTCAGTGCCTCCATCTCGACGCCGGTCTGCCCGGTACAGCGAGCAGTAGTCTGCACCCGGATACCGACGTAGCCGTGCTCGTCCGGCTCGGAAATCTCGCTAAACTCGACGTCGACGCCGGCGAGCGCCAGCGAGTGGCACATCGGGATCAGTTCCGGGGTGCGCTTGGCGGCCATCACCGCCGCGACATCGGCCACCGCCAGCACGTCGCCCTTGGCCATCCGGCCGCTGCGGATACGCTCCAGCGTTGCCGGCTGCAGGCGCAGAGTGCCGCTGGCGACGGCCACGCGCAGGGTGCTGGTTTTCTCCGAGACATCGACCATGCGCGCCCGCCCGGCAGCGGAAAAGTGGCTCAGCTCATTCGCTTCGTTCATGTGCCCTCATCCCCCAATGTACGACATCTCGATTTTCTTCATTGGCTGTTCTGTCGCCGCATGACGTAGCTGTGAATAGCGGTCGGCGCGACCCGCCCAGGTCCCGGCGATCAGCCGGCGCAAGGACTCGTCACTCTCATTACGCCGCAACGGACTGCGCAAATCAACCCCGTCGGTGGCAAACAGGCAGGTGTAGAGCTTGCCGTCGGTAGCTAGCCTGATCCGGCTGCAATCGTGGCAGAAGGCCTGGCTTACCGAGGCGATCACTCCGATCTCGCCGCCACCATCGGTATAAGCCCAGCGCTTGGCCACTTCGCTGCCGTTATTGGGGGCTATCTGCCGGAGCGGAAAATTGCCGCCGATCAAATCCAGGATTTCCTGCGCCGTGACCACGTCGTCCATGCTCCAGCCGTTGCTGCTGCCCACATCCATGAACTCGATGAAGCGCAGGACGATGCCGGTGTTGCGGAAGTGGCGAACGAGCGGAATGATCTCGTGCTCATTGACGCCGCGTCTGACCACCGTATTGACCTTGAGCGGGGCCAGACCCGCGGCCTGTGCTGCGGCGATGGCGTCGAGCACGGTCGCCACCGAAGCCTGGGAATCGCTCATGCGCGCAAAGGTTTCATCGCTCAGACCGTCAAGGCTGACCGTCAGCCGCGTCAGCCCGGCATCCTTCAAGGCCTGTGCCTTTCGGGCCAGCAGCATGCCGTTGGTGGTCATGGCGATTTCAACAGGCTGTCCATCGGGGCAGTGCAGTTGCGCCAGTTTTTCAATCAGGCGCTCCACGGCGTGCCGCATCAGCGGTTCGCCGCCGCTCAGGCGGATTTTCCGCACGCCCAGTTGCACGAACAGTCCGGCAACTTTCTCAATTTCCTCGAAGCTGAGCAGTTCGGAACGCGGCAGAAAAACGAAATCCTTGCCGAACACGTCCCGCGGCATGCAGTAGGTGCAGCGCAAATTGCAGCGATCGGTGACCGAAATGCGCAGGTCACGCAGCGGGCGCTGCAATGTATCAGCAACAAACGTCGCCGCGGGGTCAGATCGCTCACCTTGAAATTCCGTTCAGTTAATGCCTTGCCGGTCATCACGAATTGTAGTCGCGCAGCGGCGATCAACTTCTGATTCCGATCAAAATTTGTGCACTGCGTTGGCAAGGAATTCAGATGCTAGGATACCGGTCTTCGTGCAAACGTTCATTCCTGAGTCCACATACCGAGGCCACCATGGGCAGATTTTTCAATATTTCGCATCTTTCCGCCGGTTTCATCGCGGTACTGGTCGGCTATACCAGCTCGGCGGCCATCGTTTTTCAGGCTGCCACCTCGGCCGGTGCGGGAGCCGCTCACATCAGTTCCTGGCTGCTGGCTCTGGGCATGGGCATGGGCGTCACCTGCATCGGTCTCTCGCTGTATTTTCGCAGCCCGGTTCTGACCGCCTGGTCTACGCCGGGGGCAGCGCTGCTGGCCACGGCGCTGGTCGGAATCCCGATGAGTGAAGCCATCGGAGCCTTCCTCGTGGCTTCGGCGCTGATCACGCTGTGCGGCGTCACCGGCTGGTTCGAGGCGATCATGAAGCATGTGCCGAGGACGCTGGCTGCGGCCATGCTGGCCGGCGTCCTGCTGCGCTTCGGCATGGCGGTATTCGTCTCCCTGCGTTCCGAGCTGTGGCTGGTGGCCTTGATGCTGGCGATCTACTTCGTCGGCCGCCGGTTGAATTCGCGCTACACGATTCCGCTGACTTTTCTCGGCGGTCTGGCCTGGGCGGCCCGGAACGGGTTGATTCATTTCGAGGCCGTAACCCTGAGCCTCGCGCAACCCCTTTTCATTGCGCCGACCTTCACCCTGGCCACCGCCATCGGCGTTGCCATTCCCCTGTTCATCGTCACCATGGCTTCGCAGAATGTGCCAGGAATCGCCGTCCTGCGCGCCAATGGCTACCAGACGCCGGCCTCGCCGCTGATCGGCTGGACCGGCTTTACCGGTCTGCTGCTGGCGCCGTTCGGCGGATTCCAGTTCAATCTGGCGGCCATCACGGCGGCGATCTGCATGAACCCGGAGGCCGACAGAAACCCGCAACGCCGCTATCTCGCTGCGGTCTGGGCGGGGATTTTCTACATCATTACCGGTTTTCTCGGAGCGACCGTGGCCAGCCTGTTCACCGCGCTGCCGAAAGAACTGGTGGCAGCCATTGCCGGCATTGCCCTGTTCGGAACCATCAGCAACAGCCTGAGCGCCGCGCTGCACGACGAACGAGAGCGCGATGCGGCGCTGATCACCTTCCTCGTCACTGCCTCGGGCCTGACCCTGATCAGCATCGGCAGCGCTTTCTGGGGCTTGCTGTTCGGGCTGGCGGTGCTGAAATTCAACCCGCACCGCTAAGCAGGATCGGCCCGGCGCAGCTCACTACCCTATCGGCGAAGTAACGACCGCAGACTGGCGTTTATTCCTGCCGATTCCACACCGACCGCTCGCGTTGGCGAAGCTGCCGGTATAATCAGCACCCGTGGAACATACCCAAACCCGTCTTGCCGGAACTTCCGGCCTCGCTTCGGCGTGGCAGCGCTGGCGCGCCCGCGCCAACGGTGAGCCGGCGCTGAACACTCTGCCGTGTATTCCGGTAGAAGCCACACGGATCACGACGCTGGCCAGCCCGGAAGCCTACCGCGAAACCATTCTGGCGTTGATCGGCCGGGCCAGACGACGCATCATCATGGCTACCCTGTACCTGCAGGATGACGATGCCGGCAGGGAAGTCCTGTCCGCCCTCTATGCGGCGAAGAAGGCGCAACCGCAACTGGAGATTGCCGTCTTTGTCGACTGGCATCGCGCGCAGCGCGGCCTGATCGGCAAGACCCGATCGGCCGGTAACGCGGCCCTGTACCGGGACATGGCGCGGCGTCTCGGGCCGGGTATCGACATTTACGGTGTTCCGGTACAGCGACGCGAACTGATGGGGGTAATGCACCTCAAGGGACTGATCTTTGACGATCGCGTTCTCTACAGCGGCGCCAGCCTCAACGACGTTTACCTGAACCGGCACCAGCGCTACCGGCTCGATCGCTACCATCTGATCGACAATCAGGCGCTGGCCGACAGCATGGCTAACCTGCTTACCGGGCTTGTTCGCGACAACCCCGCCGTGCATCCGCTCGATACCGGCAAGGTCCCAAAAACCGTCACCCTGCGCAATGCTATCGTCAGCTTCCGCCGCCTGCTCGCCAGAGCACGCTATCACTTCGCCGAAGGCACGCTCAAAGCGGGTGAAATCGGCATCACGCCCCTGCTCGGCCTCGGCGTGCGTGACAACGAGCTTAACGCGGCGCTGCTGCAACTGGTGCGCCACGCGCAACAGCGTCTGGTGCTGTTCACCCCCTATTTCAACCTCCCTGGCCCGATCCGCCGGGCCCTCGACAGGAAGATCAAGGCCGGCTGCCACGTCACCGTTATTCTCGGCGACAAGACGGCCAATGATTTCTATATCCCGCCCGACGAGCCCTATAAGGCCATCGGAGCACTCCCTTATCTTTACGAAGCCAATCTGCGCCGCTTCTGCAAGGCACACCAGAAGTCCATAGACACCGGCCGGCTCGACGTGCAACTGTGGCGTCACGACGACAACAGTTTTCATCTCAAGGGTCTGCTGGTCGATGATGATTACGCCATGTTGACCGGCAGCAATCTCAATCCGCGTGCCTGGCGCCTTGACCTGGAAAACGGCCTGCTGATCCATGACCCGCACAAGCTGATGCTCGCTCAGCATCAGGCCGAACTGGAAAGAATCATGGTGCACACGCGGCGACTTGAGCACCATCTGGCACTCGACGCCGTCGAAACCTACCCGATGCCGGTGCAGCGCCTGATCAGGCGACTGGCCCGCGTGCGTGCCGACCGTCTGGTCAATCAGGTGCTTTGACGCGCGGCAGGACAACGCTCAGGCATAGCCCTCCGGCGGAACGGTTGTTCGCCTCGATACGGCCATGGTGCTGATCGACAATCTGCCGGGCAATGGCCAGACCCAGGCCATGGCCGTTCTTCCCCGAGGCCAGGGCGCCGCGGTAGAACGGGACAAACAGCTGCTCCAGATCGATGCTCGACACGCCGGGACCGCAATCACAGACTTCGACAATAGCCTCGTCATCCGTTACGGACAGGCTGATTCCCACCTAGCCGCCGGTGGCCGCATAGCTCAGCGCATTGCGCAGCAGGTTGTCAAAGACGCGGTGCAGCATTTCCGCATCGCCGCACACCCGTGCGCCCGGTACGCCATTTCGCTCGACCCGGCACCCGGCCTGTTCGATTTCCGGGCTGGCATCGGCCACGACATCGTCGAGCAGTTCGGCGAGATCGACGACCTCGTCGCGCCGTTGCGCCATCCCGGACTCAAGGCGTGAAAGAGTCAGCAATTCGCTGAGCAGCCGGTCCATGCGCAGCGATTCGTGCTCCAAACGCGAGAGGCAGTCGTCCAGGCCTTCCGGCTGCTGGCGCGCCAGCCCGATGATGGCGTTCAGCCGCGCCAGCGGCGAGCGCAATTCATGCGAAACGTCATGCAGCAGGCGACGCTGCCCTTCCATCAATTGCGCCAGATGCTGCGCCATCCGGTCAAAGTCCTGGCCAAGATCGGCCAGTTCGTCACGCCGCCGTCCCATTGCCGCTGACAGCCCCGGAACCAGTTGGCCTCTGGCCCCGGCCTGCAAGGCCAGACGCAACCTGCGTATCGGACGCGACACATAAGCCGCCAGCAGCGCGGCAAAGATCAGGCTGACGACCGCGCCGGCCAGCAAATGAACGATGGGCAGCTTGGCTCCGCGCGGCGGCGGAGGCGGCAATCGTGAACCCTCCGGCCCGACCCCGTGCGACATCGCCGGGGGTGGCGGAGCAAAGCGGCGAAACTCTTCGCCTGAGGGCGCCGCGACGAACGGGTGCGGCGGGGGCACCAGTTCATGATCGGGCCGTGTCGCCCAGATGGCCAGGCCGATGCCGAGAACTGCGCTCATCTGGGCGAGAAAAAAGAAAATCAGGAACTTCCAGAACAGGCGACCGAGTGGTAAAAATGGCATGGCTGACACCCTTGTATGGTTATTCCGTCAGCAACTGGTAGCCCTTGCGCAATACCGCCTGGATGCGCGGGCGACCATCCGGGAGGTGCGGCAGCTTGCGCCGGATACTGCTCAGATGGACGTCGATGCTGCGGTCGTAACGCTGAAAGGGGCGTCCCAGTCCCTGTTCGGACAGAAGGCTCTTGCTGACAACCTGCCCGGCCTTCTGGACCAGCACCTCGAGTAGGTTGAACTCGGCGTTGGTCAGCGCCAGATCCTTTCCCGCCCAGGTCATGCGCCGCTGCGCCGGGAACAGGATCAGTTCGCCGATACACAGGAAACCCTGTTCCGGTGTCTTCTCCGACTCCGGCTTGGGCAATGTCCGGCGCAGGATGGCGCGTAAGCGGGCGCTCAGTTCGCGTGGCGTGCACGGCTTGGCAACGTAATCGTCGGCGCCAAGTTCGAGACCGAGAACCCGGCTTTCCTCGTCGCCCCTGGCCGTCAGCATCAGCACCGGCAGACTGCTCCGGGCACGGATCCGGCGCAGGACTTCGATGCCGCTGAAGCCGGGCATCATGACATCGATGACGGCAATATCCGGCGTGTCATCGCAGGCCGAACGCACACCGGATTCGCCTTCATGCGCAACAGAAACGCGGAAACCATCGCTCGCCAGATAGGAACTCAGCAGACTGACCAGTTCGACATCGTCGTCGACCAGCAGGACATGGGCCGCTGCGGAGGGAATCAGGGTCGCGTCAGGCATGACGTAATGATGCCGGTAGCGGGCGATCGGGGTGATGCGGCTTTACCGGGATTTACAGACAGGGCATGCGGATTTTCCGGTTGAAGGACAGGTACAAGAACAGGAAGACCTGTATTTGGTGTTCGCGCAGCGTCCCTGCTTACAAAGCTTTACAAAGCGGCGTCGGCCCGAAGTTCTCACCCTGCGTTAATCAAGGGACCGTAGCGGTTTGAATGGGATTCTCTGAATAACTGCAGCGCGTCCCGCTTTCAAGCCACAAGTTCATCGGCATAACAGTTTATCCAAGGAAGTCAAAATGAAATCTTCAGAAAGCCAGCCCAAGTTCTTCACGATATCCGGCCGCAGGGCGCTGATGTCCCTCGCCCTTGCTTCGCTACTGGGGTGTGTGTCCATCTCACCAGCGCTCGCCGACAGAAACTATGGTCATGACCGTGATCGGCATGGTGACTACGGTCAGCGTGGATGGCATAACACTCACCATCGCGCGTGGCGAGCGCCTCAACAGGGCCATTGGTCGCGGCCCGAGTATCGGCAGCCTTATATTTACGCGCAACCGATATACGTCGTGCCACCGGCCTACTATGAGCCCCGACGCCCATCTGGCATCAGTTTGTATTTTCCGCTCGATTTTCGTCGGTAAGAACTCCCCGTCTTGTTGACCCGTCGTTAAAGCAGCTTTGTACGGGGCCGCACAGACGAGCTTTCAATATGGCGCCAAATTGAGTGCCTTGTTGCCCGACAATTCTGATCGACATTAGAAGCCGGGCAGCAATTTGCAAATCCGGGGACATGTTCAATGTCCTGTCTACCCTGAATCAATGAGGGGCGAGCACCCGCTTGCGACAGCCGTTTTAATCGAACAACGTGGTTCGGCATCCGCTTCGGTGTATGCCGTTCCTTCCAGGAGTCATCAAATGAATGCAATGTTAAAAACCGCTTTGGCCACGGCCGCTATCGCCATTTCCGCGCAAGCGGCAGTAGCAGCCGGTGTCACCTTTTTCGAAGGCGAAGGCTTTCAGGGCCGGTCGTTCACCACGGAGCAACGAATCGCCAACTTCGAGCGCGCAGGTTTCAATGATCGGGCCTCGTCGGTCATGGTTTTCGGCGATCGCTGGGAAGTTTGCGAAGACAGCCGGTTCAGAGGGCGCTGCGTCGTCTTGCGGCCGGGCCGCTATCCGTCGCTCGCCGCCATGGGCCTGAACGACCGTATTTCATCCATGCGCAAGATCAGCGTAAAGGCGCAAATCGAGAATTATCGTTATGCGCCCGCTCCGGTCGTCGAACGGGACGCGGCACAGGTCACTTTTTACGAACGCGAAGGTTTTCAAGGACGGTCGTTCACCACCGAGCGACAAATCAGCAACTTCCAGCGCACGGATTTCAACGACCGCGCTTCGTCGGTGGTGGTTCTCGGCGATCGCTGGGAAGTTTGCCAAGACACCGGCTTCAGAGGGCGGTGTGTAATCTTGCGTCCGGGCCAGTATCCATCGCTGGCGGCGATGGGTCTGAATGACCGTATTTCGTCGGTGCGCGACGTGAGCAAGAATTCGCAAGTCGATGAACGTCGCTATGCTCCCGCTCTGCCTCCTCCGCCCCCTGCTGCTGTCTACGACAATCGTCGTCGCAACGACGAACGGCTTTACGACGCAAAGGTCACCGCGGTGCGCGCGGTGACCGGAACACCCGAGCAGCGCTGCTGGGTCAACCAGGAGCAAGTCACCCAGGAGTCAAGCCAGCTCAACGTACCGGGAGCGATTGTCGGTGCGGTGCTTGGCGGCGTACTCGGGCATCAAATCGGCAATGGACGCGGCAACGATCTGGCCACCGTGGGCGGCGCCGTCGCCGGCGGTGCGGTTGGGGCCAACGTCGGTCGCGATCAGCAGACGGAAACCAGGGACGTGCAGCGTTGCGAAAATGTGGCCGGACCCGTTCGACCCGCCTACTGGGATGTCACCTACAACTTCCGGGGTCAGGAACATCGCATGCAGATGACCACGCCTCCGGGATCCACAGTGACCGTTAACGAGCGGGGAGAGCCCCGATCCTAGCTACTGGCGTACCCCAGATGTTGTACTGAAAGCAAAGCGGACACTCAACATTACTATCGCGCTTTATGCGCGCTAGCGAACAGAGATTACTGGCCGCAAGGGGTACAAGAAAATCTCGTGTGCAGCGAATTGTTTCGCGGCACACGATTTGAACCTTCACTCCTCGCGAAAGGGGAAATCGTATGAACAGTATCATCTACATCGTTGGCCTGGTCGTTGTCGTCATCGCCGTCATGTCGTTTTTTGGGCTGCGCTAAGTAGCGCCCTTTTCAAAAGTTCGCACACGTATTTCAGGCCGCCAACTTGAAGTCATGATTCTGTGCCCAAGGGTTGCGCATTTGCGAGATCAGGGCATTGAGATCGGCGCGGGATTTTTTGCCTACGCGGAATGGCGTCTGCCGGCCATCATTAAGTGGCATAGCGGGTGCAAGCCTCTGCGCCACAATCATCCGCGCGTGGTCGACGACCGTTTGGCGCCGCTTCTCCGTCAGGTAGGTGCGCTCCCGCAGGCCAAGCGAGAAACTGCGGCGGAAGCGCGATTAGCCAAGCAGGCGAATAGGTCATCAAGATCGCGCACGTCAGCAAACTATCTGGGTACTGAACGAAGTTGAAACAGTGGAATCATCGCTCCATCGTGCCGTAAGTCCGGGAGATTACAAGCTTCGCTACCGCATTGGCTTCGGACAGAACGGAGAATTATCACGTTGGTTCGCGACGGGTCGGTCCAACCTCAGTTTGCTAATAGTCCACTATAGTTTGCTTGGGAGGTACGCCCTGATCTTAACGTCGGTGGTTCTGACATGAGTAACAAGCCACCTTTCGATCATCAGAAGCACGTCTGATTGACTCATTGGCACATCGAACATGATCGCTTCCTGAAGTTGAAAACACTCCGCAAGAATCGCATCGTGCGCTTTAATGTGCCTGGATAACTCTTCATCAGGCATTGGCAGCGTGCGCATAATGTCTTCTTCATGGCTGAAGTGCACTCTAAGTGACGCCGCTATCTGGGTGACGATTGTTACGAACGTTTCCGAACCGTAGCTCGCATCTGGGTCGGCAAGCAGCCGCTCGAACTCACCGGTCAACACTCGATGCTCTTCGTCAATCTGCGGAATCCCTATCCGCAGCAAGCCCGGATTGAGAAGATGTGTGTTCTGCGCCATAACTGAATTCTCACCGTTCGTGAATTTCGTCAGTATAAACCACTTCGCATTAGGGTTGTGTGACGCCGACCCATGCCGCTCGAAGTACAAAATCTTACGGGATTGACCAGCGGTTCTCATCAGCGTTGCCTGGAGTTTCGTCACATCTTGACCACCGCCGAAAGGATCAACTCTTTGCTGACCTTCAGGCTCCTGAAAAGCTGACGCTCAAATTGATTATCGAACGCCTCATGCGAGCAGGGTTTTCAGCAGCAGCCCGAGCATGGCACAGCCGGCGATGACGTGAATCACATTGTGTTTGAAGCGGAAAAGCGCGATGGCGGCGCCCAGCGCAATGAGTGCGGAAAGCCAGTCGAAGCTTCCGGTAAAGCCCCTTGGCCACAACACGTGATAGCCGAAAAACAGTGCCAGGTTGAGGATTACGCCAACGACGGCGGCGGTGATGGCGGTGAGCGGGGCGGTGAACTTGAGATCGTTGTGGGTCGTTTCGACGAGCGGACCACCGGCCAGGATGAAGATGAAGGAGGGCAGAAAGGTAAACCAGGTGACCAGCGAGGCCGCCACCGCACCGGCGAGAAACATGCTGTCCGGGCCGAAGACGGCCTTGACATAGCCGCCGACGAAGCCGACAAACGCCACCACCATGATCAGCGGACCCGGTGTGGTTTCGCCGAGAGCCAGACCATCGATCATCTGCGTCGGCGTCAGCCAGCCGAAATCGCCGACGGCACCCTGATAGACGTAAGGGAGTACGGCGTAAGCGCCGCCGAAGGTGAGCAGCGCCGCCTTGGTAAAGAACCAGCCCATTTGTGTCAGGGTGTGCTCCCAACCATAAATCCGGGTCAGCACGGCGAGCGGAATCGCCCACAACAAGACTCCGGCGATGCCGACTTCAAGCAGGCGCCGCCAACGGAACAAGGCATGCTCAGGTGTCGATGTGTCGTCGTCGATGCGCGCCGGCGCGAAGGATTTTCCGGACTGGCCGTGGCCGCCGCCGGCCCCGAACTGCCCGGGAGCTACCCGGCCGCCAAGGTAGCCCAGCACAGCCGCTGCGGCAATGATGGCCGGGAAAGGTACGCCGAGGGCGAAAATGGCCACGAAGGAAGCCGCCGCCACCGCCCATAGCAGCCTGTTCTTCAAGGCGCGCGAGCCGATGCGCTGGGCGGCCTGGAAGACGATGGCGGTGACTGCGGGCTTGATGCCATAGAACAGACCGCTAACCAGAGGCACGTCGCCAAAGGCGATATAGATCCAGGACAGGGCGATCAGGATGAACAGCGAGGGCAGGACAAACAAGGCGCCGGCGACGATGCCGCCCCAGGTACGGTGCATCAGCCAGCCGATGTAGGTAGCCAGTTGCTGCGCTTCGGGGCCGGGCAGCACCATGCAGTAGTTCAGCGCATGCAGAAAACGGCGTTCGGAAATCCAGCGCCGGTTCTCGACCAGTTCCTGATGCATGATCGAAATCTGGCCGGCCGGACCGCCGAAACTGATGAAGCCAAGCTTGAGCCAGAAGCGGAAGGCTTCCCAGAAACCGATGGGCGGCAGTGGAGCGTCGGTAGCGGCTGGCGCGGGTTTCGTCAAATCGGTCATGAGTTGGGTAAGCCTTGTTCGAAGCTGGCACCGTCGAAATCAGAACCAGGCGTTTGGCCGTGGCAGTTGACGTAGTAGGCAGTCATGTTGAAACATGATCGGTACGAAGCGTCGTCATTCCGGGCTTGACCCGGAATCCGACCGAAGGAAGTGCAGAGCCAGTAGTGCACCACTGGATTCCGGCCTTCGCCGGAATGACGATTTATCTATGCGTTTCAACATGACTGAGCAGTAGTCTTCATTAGATTGCACATGGCGTTAAAGTTCGCGGCTTGGCATTCTTCCTTGTGCAACTGATCGTCCGTGCTCCCTGAAAACACATCCGTGGCGCCGGTTCAGCTCATCGATGCCGCAGGACTCCGGAAAATCTTGCCGGGAATACGGCAACAGCGATACATCTTCATGATTCTAATGAATAATTTTGGCTGACATCCTTGCCGGTTTTGTCGGCATGTACATTCCGATTGCCGATAGGCCAGGTAATCACGGCGGGATACCCTGGCAAACGCATTTTTCTTCACCCAGTTTTACCTTCTTTAACACGAAAGGCCCTTGGCTATTGGGTCCGCTGGCCGATAACTTGCAAGTAGGCCAGTGGCCGGCACGTGCCAGCCATCCGGCAGACAACTCTCCGGTTCTTATCTAATTCAAGGAGTCCATCATGAGTTCAGTAAGTGGTATCGGCAGCAGCATGGCATCAACCTTTTCGGATATCTCCGCCCAGCAGCGGCGTCATCGTCCCGACACCAGCGAAATGGCAGCCGATCTGTTTTCCAAGCTGGATACATCGGGGAATGGATATATCGAGCAAAGCGATCTGGCGACGGCGCTTTCCGCTTTGAGCTCAGCCAGTTCGTCGCAAAGCGCCAGTAGCAGCGCAAGTGCCAGCGACATTTTCAGCCAGCTCGACAGCGATGGTGACGGGAAAATCACCGAGTCTGAACTGTCGACCAGCCTCAAGAAGCTGGCTGACGATCTCGACAGCCAGTTCAATCAATCGCGCATGGAAGGTGCCACGCCGCCGCCTCCACCACCTGGTGGAGCGCAGGGAACGAATGCCAGCGATACGGGATTTACCAAGGACGAGCTGACCAGCCAGTTGTCGGCTATTGGCAGCAGCGACTCGAAACGCTCGAGTCTGATCAGCAACATCGTCAACAATTTCGACAAGGCCGACACCAACAGCGACGGCAAGGTGAGTTTCCAGGAAGCCATGGCCTACGACCAGGCCAATAGTTCGTCTTCAAGCACCTCGACCGACACATCATCAAGCGCATCAACGACAACCCAGAAAACCGATGCCCAGGTGTTCCGCCAACTCATGGAGCTGTTGCGCGCCTACGGGAACGGCAACGAAGGCGCATCAAGCCTGAGCACGCTGAGTTCGCTGATCTCGACCTCCGCCTGAAAACCGGCGCGGCCTGCCTCAACGCCCGTAAAGGCAGGCCGCAATGCCGGTGGCCATGGCGTCGGCCATGCGCGCCTGCCGTTCGGGGTCGCGCAGCGCCAGCTCTTCCTCACGGTGCTTGATCACGCCTGCCTCAAAGAGCACAGCCGGAAGCGTGGTGCGGTAGAGCACGATCAGATTGTCGTAGTAGTACACCGCGTTGTCGGCGTCGGCGTACGGTCGAGAACGGCCGGGCAGCGAATCGGCGTGGTGGGTGGCACCGACAAAACCCATGCGCCGCAAGCGCGCGCCGATGGCCGAGGCACAGCGCAGGCTGGTGTCCAGATCCGGGCTGTCGCGCGAGACAAAGAGGGAAAAACCCGAGTGGCGGTCGCTGTAGGTCTGCGGCGTGCCTTCCCACTGCCACTCCTCGAGCAGTTCGGCCTGTACCGAATCGTGATGGATGGAAATGAAGAAATTGCTGCCGGCGGCCTGCCGCGGACGTTCCTCAAGGCTGGCAATGCGCCCGTCAAAGTTGATCGGTCGAACGCCAAGCCCGCGCGTGGAGAGCGCAGAAACCACCCCGGCGGCGAGCACCCGGTTGAAGTCGAACTCCTTGCCGCCGCGTGCGCTGACGGCACCTGAAGCGGCCAGAGTGTGACCGACATCGACCGCCACTTCGGCCGCGCGAACGGCGGAACCGGCGATCCATGCACTCACCAGAACGCACAGCAAACACGGTGCAAGGTGCTTCGTTGTCATCAATCGCATATTTATTTTCAGGTCAGCCGGAATCAGAAATCCTGATCGGTTTCCCAGAGAATGAAGCCCTCTTCCTTGTGCGTCCACTCCATCAGGTGGATCAGCGGTGTGGCACGCTGAACCAGGCTGATGCCGGCACGCCCGGCCTTGTGGTCTTCGTCGTTTTTTTCCTCTTCGTTCTCTTCGGCACCCGTTTCCCGCGCCTTGCGCTCGATCTCGTGCAAGGCCAGCTTTTCTTCATGCACGGCGTGTTTCAGTTTATGGATCGCCTCAGGCAACTGTTCCAGGGCAAACACGCCGCGTGCCGTGCACGCCTTGCCGACAATCTCGAACAGCAGGCGGGCATGCTCGGCGAACATGATCATCTCGCCGGAAGTACTTGAAGTCAGTCTGACCAGCATGATCCTCTCCCCAATGTGTGCTGTGCGCTAACGGCAGGTACAGAATGCCTGTATTCATTGTACACCCGCACTGAGCGGCTTGCCGTGATCGTGACTGGGTTAGAATTGTGGCCAGCCGACCTCGATGCTTACAGAAAAACTCGCAATGTCCAATCAGGAAAACCTGCACCAACCTCTGTTGCGCCTCGGGCTTGACCTTGGCGGCACAAAGATCGAGATCATCGCGCTCGATCAATCCGGGCGGGAATTGCTGCGCCGTCGCGTGGCAACACCACAGGGTGACTACAAGGCCACGCTGACAGCGGTCTCCGGGCTGGTCGAAAGTGTCGAGAATGAACTTGGCCAGCGCGGCAGCGTCGGACTGGGGATTCCCGGCGCCGAATCGGCTGGCGGGCTGATCAAGAACGCCAATTCGACCTGCCTGATCGGCAAACCGCTGCGCCGTGATCTGCAAACTCTTCTGCAACGCGAAATCCGCATCGAAAACGATGCCAACTGTTTTGCCCTGTCCGAAGCCGTCGATGGCGCCGGACAGGACAGCGACGTCGTTTTCGGGGTCATACTGGGGACCGGCGTCGGCGGCGGCATTGTGGTCCGTGGGCGAGTGCTCGCTGGTGCCAATCACATCGCCGGCGAATGGGGGCACAACCCGTTGCCGATTGCGGAGGAAGAGACTTTGCCACCGCCGCCCTGCTACTGCGGGCGTCATGGCTGCGTCGAAAGCTGGCTGTCCGGACCCGCCCTGAGCGCCGATCACGCGCGCCACACCGGCGAGTTGCTTTTGCCGCAAGTAATTGCCGCACGCGGCGACGCGGCCTGCGAGGCGACACTGGCGCGCTACGAACGGCGGCTGGCCAAGGCCCTGGCGCAGGTGGTCAACATCCTTGATCCGCAGGTCATCGTTCTCGGCGGGGGTCTTTCCAATCTGCAGCGGCTTTACGCCAATGTGCCGCTGCTGTGGAACAACTACATCTTCTCCGATCAGGTTCGCACCCGACTGCAAGCTCACCGGCACGGCGATTCGTCCGGCGTGCGCGGTGCGGCGTGGTTGTGGAACGGCAATCAGGGAAAGACTGGCCCGTCATGCTCTGGATGAAACTGTTCCTGCCTTTTGCCGGCGGCTACTTACTGTCCTACCACTTTCGTACGGCCAACGCCGTCATCGGTCCGGTGCTGAGCGAAGATCTGTCGCTGGGTGCGGCCGACCTCGGTCTGCTGACCAGCGCCTATTTTATTGCCTTTGGCGCGGCTCAATTGCCGCTTGGCGTGCTGCTCGACCGTTTCGGTGCTCGCCGGGTCGAAGCTGCGCTGCTCATCGTTGCAGCCGCGGGGGCCGCTGTTTTTGCCAGCGGACACACGATAGTCACGCTGACCCTGGGCCGCGGAATGATCGGGATTGGTGTTTCGGCCTGTCTGATGGCGGCATTCAAAGCCTTTTCGCAGTGGTTTCCGCCGGAAAGACAGGCCTCGCTGACCGGCTGGATCATGACGGCGGGAACCCTCGGTGCGCTGGTCGCCACGGCTCCGCTCGATGCCGCGCTGCACGTAGCGACCTGGCGCGAGATCTTCTGGGCCCTGTCCGGCTTGACGCTGATGATGTCCGGCTGGCTGTTTTTCAGCGTGCCGGACAAGCCGGAAAGCACCCGCCCTGAAACGCTGGCAGAGCAGTGGGCCGGCATCCGGAAGGTATTGTCCGCCCGCTATTTCTGGCGTTTTGCACCGCTTGGTTTTGCCCAGATTGGTGGTTTCATGGCTATACAGAGCCTGTGGTCAAGCGCGTGGATGATTCACGTCACTGGCTTTTCGCGCACGCAGGCTGCCGACCATCTGGCCGCCATGAGCGTGGCCATGGTGGTGGCCTATGCGCTGATCGGTCTGCTGTCGACCGGGCTCGCCCGCCGCGGCATCGGGACGCTCTACCTGCTTGGCGGCGGCATGGCAATGTCCCTTCTAACCCTGCTACTGATCATCACCCAGGCGCTTGAACAAAATTACCTGCTGTGGATTGCCTACGGGGTGTTCTCCAGCTTCGGCACGCTGATTTACGCGCTGATGTCCGCCGGATTCCCCGTCGCGCTTTCGGGGCGTGCCAATACGACGCTCAATCTGCTGGCCTTTCTCGGTGCTTTCGGTCTGCAATGGGGCATGGGCGGGCTGATCGATCTCCTCCAGGCCAACGGGCACAGTGCAGTGATCGCCCACCGGGATGCCTTCGCCGTGGTCTTTGTCCTGCAACTCGCCGCTTACCTCTGGATGCTCTTCGCTGGCAGAACAGGGGCCACGAAAAACCATTGAACCGCCAGATCGATCTGCTGCAACGAACCCGCGCCACCGTCTTCGCGCAGGTAGAAACCGCTGGCGTGTATCTGCCAGCCCGGAAGAGGTTGCCTACCTCAAGGATCTTGGTGCGCGCATTACGGTCTGCGAACGTGACCCTGGCGAGGCTGGAGATCCGTGCTTCCTGCGTTTTCGTGAAGCAGTCAGCGCTAGCGCAATCCTGTTTGGCGTTCAAGGGTCGGAGAACGGCCTGGCCATCGAGGGTGGTCGAACACTCGTGTAGCCAAACCAGCATCCGCGTTTCTGCGACGGGAACTGCCGGGCTCGCCGGTTTGCTCGCTGCTCCGTTCAAAGGGCAGGCTGCAGTCATTTTCTCCGGGGTTGAGCGCTAGAGGAACATTTCGTTTTCCGTTGGGTCATACTTGTTAAACATGAGCCAGAATGATGAGAAAAACACTCGAAATCAACGGTGAAAGACTGCAGCGACGCATTGCCCGCCTCGCGGAAATCGGAGCAATTGAGGGCGGCGGTTGCGCTCGGCTTGCGCTTTCGGATGCTGACAAGGCCGGTCGTGATCTGGTCTGTGAATGGATGCGTGAGCTAGGTCTGGAGATCAGTATTGACGCCATCGGGAATGTCGTCGGAACACGGGCTGGGCGCCAACCCGGCCTGGCGGTGATGACGGGTTCGCATATCGACACCGTACGTACCGGAGGCCGATATGATGGCAATCTCGGTGTACTCGCCGGGCTCGAAGTCGTCGCGACGCTGAACGATGCGCGCATCGAAACGGAGTATCCGCTGGCTGTGGCGTTCTTCACCAACGAGGAAGGTGCCCGCTTTGCGCCCGACATGATGGGCAGTCTGGTATTCACCGGAGTGCTGGGGCTGGATGATGCCCTGCGAACTGTTGGAATCGACGGGTCGACGGTCAACGAAAACCTGGTTCGTATCGGCTATGCCGGCGACGCGCCAACTCCAGCCGTCACCCCGCGCGCCTTCGTTGAACTGCACGTGGAGCAAGGTCCGGTGCTTGACTATGGCGGCATTGAAATTGGTGTTGTGGAATCGGTTCAGGGCATTTCATGGGCCGAGATTGAGATACATGGGATATCGAATCATGCCGGCACCACGCCGATGGCGCTGCGGCGTGACGCTGGCTGGGTGGCAGGCGCGATTATTCACTTCGTGCGCGAACTGGCCAATGAAATCGGCGGCAACCAGGTGTCTACGGTCGGGCGCATTGAGTTTTTTCCCAATCTGATAAACGTGGTTCCTAACCGGGCAACGCTAACCGTTGATCTGCGCAATACCGACGAAACCTTGCTGCGTGGTGCAGAATCCCGCCTGGATACATTCCTGGAAACACTTCGCGTTGCTGAAAAAGTGCAGATTACGACGCGCCGCCTGGCGCGTTTCGAACCGGTCATTTTTGCGCCGGAAATGACCGGTCGTATCGAGCGTATTGCTCAGGCTCAGGGGTTGTCAACGCGTCGCATGCCCAGTGGTGCCGGGCACGATGCCCAGATGCTGGCGGCTGTGTGTCCGACTGCAATGATTTTTATCCCAAGCGTTGATGGCATCAGCCACAATGTGCTTGAGTATTCCCACCCGCAGCATATCGAAGCCGGGGCTAATGTCCTGCTCTCGGTCCTTTGCGAACTCACAGGCAGCGCATAACAGTCAAGTCAGGAGATTCCTCATGAAGCGCAAGCTAGTCATTGGCGCGGCCCAGTTAGGTCCGATTTCTCGCAACGACACGCGTCGTGCCGTCGTCGTTCGACTCATCGAACTGATGCGCGAAGCCAAATCACGCGGCTGCGACCTTGTCGCCTATCCTGAACTGGCCTTGACCACGTTTTTCCCGCGCTGGTACTTTGAAAACCAGGATGACGTCGATACCTGGTTTGAACGCGAGATGCCCGGACTGGAAACACAAGCGCTGTTTGACGAAGCCAAGAAGCTCGCTATCGGTTTCTACCTGGGCTATGCCGAGTTGGCAGTGGAAGCCGATGGCGTTCATCGCTACAACAGTTCCATTCTGGTCAACAAGAATGCTGAAATTGTTGGCAAGTACCGCAAGATCCATCTGCCCGGGCACACCGAGCATGAGCCCTGGCGTCGTTTTCAGCATCTGGAAAAGCGTTACTTCGAACGTGGCAATTTCGGCTTCCCGGCGTTTCGCACGAGTATCGGTGGCCACAAGGGCGTTTTCGGAATGGCCTTGTGCAATGACCGGCGCTGGCCGGAAACCTATCGCGTACTCGGTCTGCAAGATGTGGAAATGACCTTCATCGGCTACAACACGCCGGTTCATTACTCTCAGGCGCCCGAGCACGATCACCTTCAGGCCTTTCACAACCACCTTTCGCTGCAGGCCGGGGCGTACCAGAATGGGATGTGGATCGTTGGCGTGGCCAAAGCGGGTGACGAGGAGGGGAGCGAACTGCTCGGGCAAAGTTGCATCGTTGCGCCAACCGGCGAGATTGTCGCTATGTGTTCAACGCTTGGCGACGAATTGGCTACCGCTTCCTGCGACCTCGACCGTTGCAGCGAAATCAGGGACAATGTTTTTAACTTCGAACAGCACCGCGAGCCCGATACTTACAGTCTGATCTGTGAAACCATACGGATACTAGCTCTTCTCATAAAGTCGGCTGATCAAGTGGAATAGCCTATTTCTGGCGTTTTGCACCGCCTGGTTTTGCCCAGATTGGTGGTTTCATGGCTATACAGAGCCTGTGGTCAAGCGCGTGGATGATTCACGTCACTGGCTTTTCGCGCATGCAGGCTGCCGACCATCTGGCCGCCATGAACGTGGCCATGGTGGTGGCCTATGCGCTGATCGATACCCTCCAGGCCAGCGGGCACAGTGCAGTGATCGCCCACCGTGACGCCTTCGCCGTGGTCTTTGTCCTGCAACTCGCCGTTTACCTCTGGATGCTCTTCGCTGGCAGAATAGGGGCCACGAAAGTCCATTAAACCGCCAGATCGATCTGCTGCAACGAACCCGCGCCACCGTCTTCGCGCAGGTAGAAGCCGCTGGCGCGTATCTGGGCAAGCAAGCGGTTGTCGGCGTCGGTCAGGGCGAAGGGCGTTTCCGTCGAGCCGAGGTAGAGAGCTCCGATGCCCCGGTCACGCAGGGTACCGAGACCGTCCGCTCCCGAGGTATCCCCTTGCCAGAGGCGCAGGCTGTCGAACGCGGCATCCGACTCGTCCAGCCAGTGGTTGCCGTCGCCGTCGAACTTGGCCAGATCGGCAAAACCATTCCCGGATCGGGTACCGAACAGTTCGCTGCCGTCATTGATGCGGCCATCGTCATTGCTGTCGATTGCCAGATAGGCGCTGCCGCTGCCCAGACCCTGGATGAGTTCCGTTTTTCCGTCCGCGTCTAGATCGAACGCAAAGCGCTTGCCCGAAAGCTCGGCGGCCTTGCCGTCGAAATTGATCACCAGCGGGTCGCGCAGCACGACCTTTTCGCTGCTTGTTGTCTTTCTTTCGCACGTGAAGTCACGGCACATGGTCAGATCCAGCCGGAAGTCGAGCGAGCGGCCATCGGCCGTGCGGATTGTTCCTGTCGACGAAAAATCGGTGCTCTCGTGCTCACGAATGCTCTCGGTGACCTGCTGCTTCCACTCCATTTCGACCACCCGTCGCGGGCGACTGGAAGTGTTATCCGGAAGATTTTCGTCGTTCGTCTGCAGCACTTCGCGCAGATCCGTCACCGGCGAATCCTGGTGTCCCGAAATGAACTCCAGCAGGCGGGCAATCAGGGCTTCAAGCCGCAGCAATACCTGCACCTCACTATCCGCTTCAGCATTTGTCGAGAGCTCACCGGCCTGCGACACGCCGGCAAAGACAGTCCGGAAGCTGCTTGAGGAAGCTATCCTGAATTCGCACTCACTGGAGAAATCATGGCTGGCACTCATCGCCACGCTTGATTGTTCGATTCTCATTGTTCGCTCCTGGCTGGTTCGGGAGACGAACCCTCGCAAGCGGCGTGCCATGAACCGAAACTGCAGTAAACCAGCCGTTTTTTCAGGAAACGGCAATGGCGACCGGCAAAAAATGCCTCATCGTGCGGCAAGGAAACACAGGATCAGAGCGCAAGAGGCTACTATCGGCGCGACGAGCAGGATCAGCCTTCGAGGATGCTCAGGCGGGCTTCGAGCCCTGACACCTCAGCGTTCAGCGTGTCCACCTCGGCGCAGAAACTGGCAACATCGCGACGGCGGGCAAGGGTCTGATTTTCCTCGCTAAGATATTCGGCAAGATTCAGCGCCAGATTTTTTGCCAGAGCCAGCGGCAATCGGGACACCTGCCTGCCCCCTTGTACCAGCCGGCGAGCGGCGATGTCGCCAAGCAGCAGTGCAAGATCGCTTTCCACATCCCACTGCAGATGACTGAATACGAATCTGAGGGTGTCCGCCAGTTCGGCCGAGCCGCTGATTTGTGCGGCAGCGAGAAGCGCGGGACGGTCCGTCACGGCCAGAATTGGCGCCTGCGCAGGCAGGGTAATGATTACGGCCGCTTCGCCATCTGTGTTACCCGCCCGGAAGCGGCCCTCGGCGGTGATTTCAAACGGCAGCTTGAGCGCACCCAGATCAAGGCGTGCTGTTTGCCCGGCAAACGGTTTGAGGCGTGCGCGCGCCCAGTCTTCCCCATCCAGAAGATGATTGACAAAACCGAACGCCGCGTTTGCCAGCATCAGAAACCCAATGAACGGTTGGCCCCTTGCGAAAACCCCCGCCGAAAGAGACGGAGAAAACAGCCTTATTTCAACTGTCTTCTCCGTACCTCAGCAGCAGGGGCTCACCCTTAAGGAAAGACTGATTTATTCGTCACCCCGGCGAAAGCCGAGGTCCAGTTCGTTGATTTTTCTGGATTCCGGCTTTCGCCGGAATGACGGATTTGGAATACTTCAGCGTTTCCTTAACTCAGTTGCTGGATTCCGGCGATGACCCAGCCCTTGCTGCCGTCGACGGGTTTGCTCAGGTTCCAGACTTCGTCAAACGGTGCGGCC
>JFJP01059067.1_pt1 | contig 22484 bp, 18 predicted proteins | sample 431651 | NCBI WGS metagenome assembly JFJP01 (sample SAMN02602958, study PRJNA72255) | Microbial mat metagenome, whole genome shotgun sequencing project. | biome: fresh water; feature: sink hole; material: water; isolation source: purple microbial (photo- and chemosynthetic) mats found in...
CGAGGTGCTTGCCCGTCTGGCAGGCGAAAAGGTCAGCGATCCCTATACCCTGGTTAACACCACCTTCACCCGCCTCGTGAGCGGCGACCCCGTCAAGGCCTTCGAGAAATTCCTCCACGACGGCCTGCTCGAGGGCAGCGCTTACCCGGTCGTTTCCGTCCGCCTCAACTCGAGCGGCATTCAGAAGCTCTTCCGCGATTCCGCCAAGTTCGAGGCGCTCTCGGGCAAGAAGCTCGAGGTCCGTTTCGTCGCCGATTACAAGATGGACGACGGCCGCTTCGCCAACAACGGCTGGCTGCAGGAGTGCCCCGATCCGATCACCAAGATCGCCTGGGACAACGCCATCCTCGTCAGCCCGCGTCTCGCCAAGGAGCTCGGCATCGATCCCAAGGGTTCTCTCATACAGATCACCCGCAAGGAACTTTCCGATTTCGACGCCGGCAAGGAAAAGGCCTTCATCTATGAGTTGACACTCGGAGGCCGCAAGGTCCGCGGTCCCGTCCATATCCAGCCGGGTCTTTCCAACTACACCGTCGTCGTTTCTCTGGGCTACGGACGCACCCGCAGCGGGCGCATCGGCACGGGGGCCGGCTTCAGCGCCTACGCCCTGCGCGATTCCAAGTCCCAGGGTTTTGCCACCGGCGCCACTCTGGAAAAGGTCGGCGAGTTCTCCCTGCTCGCCAACACCCAGGAGCACTGGTCGATGGAGGGTCGCGATCTGGTTCGCGAGGCCAATTACGAGGAGTACCTCAAGAACACCGCTTTTGTCGCCGCGATGGGCATGGAGTCACACAGCCCTCCGGTCTACGGCAAGGAGGGCGCGAAGATGACTCTCGCCGAGAAGGCCGCCCTCACGCCCCGGGGCAATTCTCTTTACGAGACACCCAATTTCGACGGCTTCCACCAGTGGGGCATGTCGATCGACCTGAATGTCTGCACCGGCTGCAACGCCTGTGTGGTCGCCTGCCAGTCCGAGAACAACATCCCGATCGTCGGCAAGGAACAGGTCCTGCGCGGTCGTGAGATGCACTGGATCCGCCTCGATCGCTATTACTCCGATGGCAACATCGACGCCGGTGCCTTCGGCGATGCCAAGGGGGGCAATCGCGAACTGCCCGAGGACCCGCAGGTCTCCCTGCAGCCTGTCGCCTGCGCCCAGTGCGAGCTCGCTCCCTGCGAGACGGTCTGCCCGGTGAATGCCACGGTGCATGACGAGGAAGGCCTTAACACGATGGCCTATAATCGGTGCATCGGCACGCGCTACTGCGCCAACAATTGCCCCTACAAGGTGCGTCGTTTCAATTTCTTCGATTGGAATGAACGCCAGCTCGACAGCCTCTACCTCGGGCCTCTCGGTCCCCAGGGCATGCCTGAGCTCGTGGCCATGGCCAAAAACCCCGAGGTCACCGTGCGCATGCGCGGCGTCATGGAGAAGTGCACCTACTGCGTGCAGCGCATCCAGAACGGCAAGATCCAGCACAAGGCGAAGATGTCCCGCGAGGACCGCCCCGGCGAGGTGATCGTGCCCGATGGGGTCATCAAGACCGCCTGCCAGCAGGTCTGCCCCGCCGATGCCATCGTCTTCGGCAACATCAAGGATCAGACCAGTGCGGTCTCCCAGGCCAAGGCACGTTCCCACGACTACGCGCTTCTCGGCTATCTCAATGTGCGTCCGCGCACGACCTACCTGGGCAAGCTTCGCAACCCGAACACAGCGATGCCCGACTACCGCGAGCTTCCGCTCAGCCGGGTCGAGTACAACGCCAAGGCAGGTAAGGGCTCACACGGTGAGGAGGGCGGCCACCAGGCCCCTGCAGCACACGGCGCAGTCCCGAAAACCCACTGAAGGCCATCAAGGCTGATTCGCCCGCAACCACTTAAAGATATTCTGGAGGACCTAGCCAATGGCTCATGTTGATTCCGCACCCGCCTCGCAGGCGCCCGCCATCCTCAGGGAGGTGAAGCCGGCGTCCCTGCCCCGCGCGGTGTTAATCCAAAACAACCGCGACTTTTCGTGGATCACCGACAAGATCTGCGGGATCATCGAGGGCAAGACGCCCGCGTGGTGGTGGTGGTGCTTCGGCCTCGCCTGCTTCGTCGCCTCCTTCACGGTCGCCGGCATCACTTACCTGATTTCCACCGGCGTCGGTGTCTGGGGTCATGCCAACCCGGTCAACTGGGCCTGGGACATCGTGAACTTCGTGTTCTGGATCGGTATCGGCCACGCGGGTACACTCATCTCGGCGATTTTGTGCCTGCTGCGTCAGAAGTGGCGCACTTCCATCAATCGCGCCGCCGAGGCCATGACGATTTTCGCCGTGGTCTGCGCCGGCATCTTCCCTGTCTTCCACGTCGGTCGCGTGTGGTACGCCTGGTTCCTCTTCCCGATCCCCAACTCCAACGCGATCTGGCAGAATTTCCGCTCTCCGCTTGAGTGGGACGTCTTCGCCGTTTCGACCTACGGCACGGTATCCGTGCTCTTCTGGTTCATCGGCCTGCTCCCCGATCTTGCCACGCTGCGCGACCGCTTCGCCAACTCCGGCAATTATATCCGCGCCCGGCTCTACGGTTTCTTCGCCCTTGGCTGGCGCGGTTCCAACCGGCACTGGAGCAACTACGAGATGGCCTACCTGATCCTGGCCGGCATCTCGACGCCACTCGTGCTCTCCGTGCACACGATCGTGTCCTTCGACTTCGCCGTGTCCCTGCTCCCCGGCTGGCACACCACGATCTTCCCTCCCTACTTCGTGGCGGGCGCCATCTTCTCCGGCTTCGGCATGGTCCTCACGCTCATGCTCCCGCTGCGCGCGATTTACAAGCTGGAGGACTTGATCACGCAGTACCACATCGACTGCATGTGCAAGATCACCCTGGCGACCGGCACCATGGTGGGCTACGCCTACGGCATGGAGTTCTTCATCGCCTGGTACGGTGCGAACCCCTACGAGGGCTTCGCCTTCATCAACCGCGCCTTCGGTCACTACGCCTGGGCCTACTGGATCATGATCACCTGCAACGTCATCACGCCGCAGTTCTTCTGGTTCAAGAAGGTCCGCGAGAACACCGCCCTGGTCTGGATCCTCTCCATCTTCGTCAACGTCGGCATGTGGTTCGAGCGCTTCGTCATCATCGTCACCTCGCTCGCCCGCGATTTCCTGCCCTCAAGCTGGGGTTACTACAGCCCTTCGATCGTCGAGATCTTCACCTTCTTCGGCACCTTCGGCGTCTTTTCGGTGCTCTTCCTCCTCTTCATCCGCTTCCTGCCGATCATGCCCATGGCCGAGCTCAAGGCGGTGTCACCCCAGGCCGATCCGCACGCCGGCCACGACCACCCTTAATCTCACGCTTCAGCCATGTCTTCGCAACCCTACGGCCTGATCGCCACCTTTGAAAAACCCGCCGACGTCATGCACGCCGCCGAGCAGGTGCGCGACGCCGGCTACAAGTTCTGGGACGTGATCTCGCCCTTCCCTGTCCATGGCATGGACAGGGCGATGGGCATTCGCCGCTCCCGCGTCCCGCGCATTTCCATTATGGGAGGCATCCTCGGCTTCACCACCGGCATGTCGCTCATCTTCTGGACGGGCGCTGTGGACTACACGTTGATCGTGGGCGGCAAGCCCTACTTCAGCCCGATGTTCGCCTTCCCCGTCTCCTACGAGTTGACGATCCTCTTCACGGCCTTCGCCACGATCCTCGGCATGCTGATCATGAACGGACTTCCGATGCACTACCATCCGGCGATGAAGTTCAAAAACTTCCATCGCGGCACGAATGATCGTTTCTTCATCGTCATCGAGTCCCGCGATCCGCGTTTCAACGCCGCCAACACCCGCGCGCTGCTCGAAAAGAACGGCGGCCTCGAAATCACCCAGCTGGAGGCCTGACCATGCGCTACGCCTATCTGATCCTCGCCTTCCTTGTCGTCTTCATCCTGTCGATCTTCGGCTTTCGCGGAGGGACCTTCTCCGAGTCGCCCATCGATGTCTTTCCGGAGTGGGCCTTTCCGGGCATGAAGTACCAGCCCAAGTTCAAGAACCAGGGGGAGTCCCGCTTCTTCGTTGATGGCCGCTCCGACCGCCCGCTCCCCGCAGGTGTCGTGGCTTCCTCCTACGGCCCCGCCGGCCAGCCTCTGCGCGCCGATGATCATTTTTACCGCGGCAAGACGGCTGCGGGCGATTTTGCCCCCGGGTTCCCCGCCTCCCTCAAGCTCGACGCCGCTCTCATGAAGCGCGGAAGCGAGCGTTTCGCCATCTATTGCCAGCCTTGCCATGGCTCCTTGGGCGACGGCATGGGTATCACCAAGCCCTACGGCATGGGCGTCACTCCCTCCTACCATATCGACCGTCTGCGCCAGATGACCGAGGGAGAGCTTTTCAACACCATCACCAACGGCAAGGCCACCATGCTCTCCTACGCGGACAAGCTGGAGCCGTCCGATCGTTGGGCAGTCATCCTCTATCTGCGCGCCCTGCAGCGCGCCCAACTGGGCCGGGTCGCAGACGTCCCGACCGCCAACAAGGCCGAGCTCGGTATCCCATGAGCACACACGCAGCCACAGCCTCCTCCCTTCCCATGGCGACCCCTGCCACCTCTCCTTCCGCCGGCCCAGCCCTCGTCGTTGGCATCGCCGGCATCGCAGTCGCCGCCGCAGGCGTCTTCGTCTCCGGCGTGGGCGTGATCGCCCTTTCCTGGCTGGTCGCGATCACTTTCTGGACCGCCATCGCACTGGGTGCTCTCTTCCTCGTGATGATCCATCACATCGTCGATGCCGGTTGGTCCGTGATCCTGCGTCGCCAGTACGAGCATTGGCTTTCCTCCTTCACCTGGCTTGCGGTGCTCTTCATCCCTCTGCTGGCCGTCGCCTGGTTCAATCCCACACTCATCTGGAAGTGGATGGACCCGGCCTACGACCTCGCCGCGATCGGCGGCCACGGCACCGTGGGGAACGACGTGCTCTGGGTGAAGAAGTCCGCCTTCCTCAATCGGAACCTCTTCACCGTATTCACACTCGTCTCCTTCGCCTGCTGGATCGGCCTTTCCTATATTTTCCGTCGCAACTCCTTCACGCAGGACTCCGATGGCGATCTGCGCTGGACCTTTTCCAACCGCACGTGGTCCGCGGCCGGTATTCCCTTGGCTGCCGTTACGATGTCGGGCTGCGTGATCTTCTGGATCAAGTCCATGGAGTACCACTGGTTCTCCACGATGTACGCGGTGTGGTTTTTCGCCGGCTGCGTGCGTGCCGCGCTCTCCCTGGGAGTGGTGCTCATGATCTGGCTGTGGCGGCGAGGCGAGTTCAAGGGTCTGCTCAACGATAACCACATGCACTCGATCGGGCAGCTCATGTTCGCCTTCACGGTGTTCTGGGCCTACATCACCTTCTCCCAGTATTTCCTGATCTGGAACGCCAACATCCCTGAGGAAACTTTCTGGTACAACATCCGCGAGTTCGGCGATTGGAAATGGGTCGGCATGGCCCTGCTCTTCGGACATTTCTTCGCGCCTTTCCTTACGCTCATCCATTATCCCGTGAAGGTGAACCGCAGCTTCATGCCCTACGTGGCCTACTGGATCGCCGCCATCGTGCTTCTCGACATCTGCTACAACGTCCTGCCTTCCGTGAAAACCATCGGTGGCGACCCCTTGCCCTTCCTCTCCTTCAATCTGGTCTGGACCCTCGCCTCGGTCGTGGGCGTGGGCGGCATCTGCGTCTGGTCCTACCTGCGCTCCTTCCCTTCCACCAAGCTGATTCCGATCCGCGATCCGCGCATCGGCGAATGTCTCACCTACACTCAGCCCCATGCCGACTGAACCCGCCCATCCCCTTCATGTGTCGCGCGTGAGCGTGATCGCAGCTCTGGCCGCCTGCGGAATTTTCCTGTTCCTGGGCCTTTTCGTGGGCCAGGCACCCAAGCTCGCCCAGCCCGACCTTACCGAGGCCCCCGAGGCGGACCAGTGGAGATTCACCCCCGAGGGCCGTGCCGCCAAGCTCGCGGAGTTCCAGGCCAGGGAAGCCGCCGTGATCGGCAGCTACGCATGGATCGACAAACCCGCCGGCATCCTGCATCTCCCTATTGATCGAGCCATGGAGTTGACCCTTCAGGAAGCCAATTCCAGGCGCTGAGAACAAGCCTTTCAGCTGCAACCCAACCCCGCGTTCCTTCACCTATGAGTTCCCCCAAAAGTCTGGCAGACCCCGCAGCCGCCGACGTCCGCCCCTACGACCAGGCCGCCGGCCGGGCATTGAGTGTCCCGATCAGCCTCGGTCTGTTCTGGCTGCTCCTCGGCTCCGTGATCGCCTTGATCCATTCGATCCAGCTGCACACGCCCTCCTTCTTCAGCTCCGTCTCCTTCTTCACTTTCGGCCGTATTCAGGCGGCCTCGGAGACCGCCCTGCTCTATGGCTTCGCAGGCAACGCCGGTCTTGCCGTGGCGCTCTGGGTGCTGGGCCGCCTCGGCGGGGCCTCCCCGCGAGGCCTGGGCTTCTCCACGGCCGGCTCGCTGCTCTGGAACCTCGGCGTGGCCGTATCTGTTGTGGGAATACTCGCGGGTCATCTCTCCGGGCACCCACTCCTCCAGGTGCCGGGCTATGCGCTCCCGATCCTCATCCTCGCCTCGGCCGCCTGTGCAGCCACCGGTATCTTTGCCTGGACGGACCGCCTCAGCGAAAGCTCCTTCGCCAGCCAGTGGTACGCCGTCGCAGCCCTTTTCCTCTTTCCCTGGCTCGCCTCGACCGCCTTTGTCTTCCTCCACCAGTACGCCACTCCGGGCGTTTCGCGCGCCATCGTCTCCGCCTGGCTCTCGCAGAACCTCCTCTATCTGTGGGTCTCGCCCATCATCCTGACGATCCTTTATTACCTGACACCCCGCATCACCGGCCTTGGGATTTCGTCCTACCAGACCGCCAAGGGCGGCTTCTGGGCCTTGTTCGGCATCGGAGCCTGGACGGGCACACGCTCGCTCGCCGGCGGGCCGGTCCCCGCCTGGCTGCCCTCGTTGGGCATCGCGGCGACCATCGTGCTGCTGATTCACTTCATCATCGTGGCCGTCAATCTGCGTGAGCTCTTCGGCGCCACCCGGGGCAGCGTCGCCGCCCGTTTCCTGACGGTCGCTCTTTTCAGTTATCTGCTCGGTGGCGTCTGGGATCTCGTCTGTTCCTTCCGCCTTGTCTCCGCCTGGCTTCAGTTCACCTACGTGGCCGAGGCTCGCCTGATGCTGCTGCTCCTGGGTTCCCTGGTGCCCGCCGTTTTGGGCGCGCTGTATTTCGCCATGCCGCGTCTCACGGGCAAACCCTGGGCCTCCGATGTGCTCATCCTCCAGCATTTCCGCCTCACCCTGCTCTCCGTGCTCCTCCTGGTGGGAGGCCTCCTGCTGGCCGGCCTCGTGCAGGCCGTCGGTCTCCATAACCCGGATACCACTTTCGCCGTGCTTCTGGAGCAACTCAAGCCCTGGCTGCTGGTCTCCACCGCAGGCATAGGTCTTGTCCTCCTCGGCGCCTCCTACATGGCCGTCAATCTCGTCCTCCAGCTGCTGCCCTCCTGCTGCTTCTCCTCCACCCCCTGCACCAACGAAACCCCCTCGGCGCACGCGTCATGAAAAACGGTCCGCTCCTCTTCCTCTCTCTGTTCGGCACGCTGCTGCTTTCCTGGTCCGTGGTCGTCGTGAGTTCCACCAACCAGCTGGCTGCCCAGAAGACCCATTTCGACGCGCTCGAGAACCTGGCCTTCCCGCAGAAGGCGCCCGGCCTCGCGTCGCGCGGCATGGAGGTCTACAAGAGCCTTGGCTGCGCAAGCTGCCATACGCAGCAGGTGCGCAGACCCGGCTACGGCAATGATGGTGCCCGCGGTTGGGGCGACCGGCAGTCCGTCGCACGCGACTACATGCTGATCAACAATCCGCCTCTCGGTCAGCTGCGCCGTGGCCCCGACCTGGCCAACTTCAACCTGCGCGCCGTCAAGCTGGGCCTCGATCAGAACAGACTCTATCAGCAGCTTTACACCGGCACCAATGGCATGCCTGCTTACCGCTTCCTTTTTGACGAGGTTCCTGTGAAGGGTGCCCGGCTCGCCACCGCCCTTCCTTTCCCCTCCGCTCCCGGCACCCAGCTCCTTCCCTCGCGTGATGCCGAGGCCCTCGCCACCTATCTTTTGTCACTCAAGCAGGACTACGTTTTCCCCGAGGCCGAGGTCACTGAAAAAACCCGCTGAGGGGGCGAAGAAATAAGCCATGAGCACCCCCAACAAATTAGACCCCACCCGGGAGCCCGCATCCCAGACCGACGAGAACCTGCTCCGGCAACACGCACCAGCCCCGGGTGCCTCCGGCGGGCCCAGCATCCATTCGGTCCTCCTCCTCGTCTTCTCCTTCCTGCTCGCCTTCGGCGCCCTCTACCTGGAGCACAATTCCGCAGGCTATTCCGTCAAGGGCTACGACGAGGACGCCCGCGCGGGTGCCGCCAGCTCCGGACCCAAACCGGTCGACATGGTAGCGTATGGGAAAAAGCAATACCTGTCCCAGTGTGTCACCTGCCACCAGCCCACCGGTCTGGGTCTGCCCGGCACCTATCCTCCGCTGGCAGGCTCCGAGTGGGCCAATGGCTCCGAGGATCGTCTGGTCCGCATCGTGCTTCACGGCCTCACCGGCCCTCTCACGGTTTCCGGCGTCACGTACTCCGGCACCGTCCAGATGCCTTCCTTCGGACAGGTCCCCGGCAGTGGTTACAACTGGCGCGACGACCAGATCGCCGCCGTTCTCACCTATGTCCGTCAGGAGTGGGGCAACAAGGCCGCCCCTGTGACACCCGCCAAGGTCACCGAAATCCGCTCCAAGCAGGTCCGCGACAAGCCCTGGACCGTCCAGGAGCTTCTCGAAGAGACGAAGTAGCTTCGAGCGGGAAAAGACCATCGAAAACCAAACCCAGGAAGGCTTTGATACCTCCTGGGTTTCCTTTTTCCAGCCAGGAGTCCGGTTTTACCCTCAACATGGAGATTGATCTTATGAAGCATTCCCTGCGCGCATTTGTTATTTCACTTCTACTGATCTGCTCACGGTCGCCTCTCGTGGGCGCCGAATCCCCTGCACCCGTTGTGAAAGAGGATCGGTCTCCGGCTGGAGCACTGGCCACTACAGTCAGTGCAGTCACCGGCATCGCCATTTCGCCCCTGCTGGGGACTGGTGCCTATGGCGCCTACCATTGGGTGAAGGCGGACACCCCTGAGAAGAAGGCCGCCTTACCGTGGTTCGCCCAGATTTCGTTCTGGCTTCCAGCCCTGTTGATCGTGGGGGCCTGTGCAGCCAAGGACGCTTTGGGCACCGCCGTCCCCGCCGGGTGGAAAAAGCCTCTCGACGTGCTTGAAACCGTCGAAAACAAGGCTTCCGGGCTGGTTGCCGCCGGTGCGGTCGTGCCCTTCGCGATGTCCACGCTCTCCAAGCTCGTGGTGGGCAAGTCCGTCTATGTGGGCGGCACGGCGAGCGGTCTGGCGATGCTTGGGCTGGGGACTATCGATCTCTCCTGGTTGCTCAACATCCTTACGGTTCCCTTTGGAGTCTTCATGTTTGCCGTGGTCTGGATGGCCTCGCATGCGATCAATGTCCTCATCCTGCTCAGCCCCTGGGGTGTGATTGACGGATTCCTGAAGGGAGTTCGCACGGCTCTTCTGGGCGTCCTGACCATCACCGCCACGCTCAATCCCTGGCTGGGTGCCGCTCTTTCGGTGGTGATTATCATCGTGGCCTACTTTGTGGCAGGCTGGTCCTTCCGCCTCACGGTTTTCGGCACGATTTTCAGCTGGGAGTTTTTCACGCGGCGCAAATCGCGCTTCACCCCCTCCAGGGAGTCCAATGCCCTCTTTTCGGCCTCCCTGCTCAAGAAGCTGGGGGTTCCGGTGCGCAGCTACGGACGGCTCTCAAAGACTGCGCAAGGCGACTGGCTCTTCTCCTATCGGCCCTGGCTGATTGGCTCGGTGAAGACGGTTTCGGTATTTCCTGAACAGTGTGAGCTTGGGCGCGGGCTGCTTTTTTCCACCATCCGCGAGAAGGACGGCACCCTGTTCATCCTGCCTCCGCGTTATCGCGACCATGAGGAGGAACTTGTCTCCCTTTATGCCATCCCGGGAGGCGTCCGTCCGGCGGGTGTTTTGAAGGCCTGGAGCGCCCTCAGGGACCTTTTTACCGGAAGTTCCGCGCGCGTTCAGGCAGGTTGATTAAATCCTTTTACAGCAAACACTAACGTGTGTCTGTGAAAATACGTACATACCTACGTATTCTTAGAACTGTCCCGTTTTTTGGGCGGCGTTTATCACCATTGCATGCCGCGTATTATGGATGCCATTACAAGTGAATCCGACCCCGTCGATCCGGGTGTCGGCCTGCCTTGCGAAGGAGGGATCCCGCCGCCCGCCGAGGTCCTTGACAGGCATCATCTCTCGCAGCTCCAGTCGATGAAGGTGCCGGGACGCGGCACCTTGTTCAGCGAGCTGGTGGAGATTTACCAGAAGGAATCCCCTGCCAAGATTGAAAGCCTCCGCCTGGCTGTTGCTGCCCGCGATGCCGTGCAGTTCTCCAAGTTGACTCATGCCATGGTCGGGAGCCTGTCCACGCTCGGAGCCCGGCAGGCTCAGGCTGCGGTGCGTGCGCTCGAATCGCTCGCAAACGGCGGTGATTGGGTGCGGATCGAGAAGGCGCACACGGAGGTGCTTGCCGCATTGCAGAGGCTTCAGGAGGCGCTCAAGGTGGAGCTTCGAAAGGAAGTGCCATGAAGATTGTCGTCGTCGATGATGATCCGGTTGCACGCCTGCTCGTGGAGGTCACCCTGACTTCGCTGGGGCATGAGGTCACGGCCTGTTCGGACGCTCTTTCCGCCTGGAATGCCGTGCAGGACAAGGGGGCAACGGTGGTGGTGAGCGACTGGATGATGCCTGGCATGGACGGGCTTGAGCTGTGCCGCCGTCTGCGCAGGCGCGACAATGGGCGTGTGTATTTTATCCTTGTTTCGAGTGTGCTGAATACACCCCAGCAGGAGAGTCAGGCGGTGAATGCCGGCGTGGATGATCTCATCCCCAAGCCCGTGCTTCCGGATGAGCTCGGGGAGCATTTGAGGCGGGCTGAACTGGCAATCGCCTGCTGAGCCCGGCGGATTTTTCTGTCAGGACACTTCCGGAGCTGGCACGCTGCGTGTATGGAAGAAACACCTACACAGCGCCTCCAGGAACGCCTCGCCTGGCTTGAGAAGCACGTCCAGGAGCAGGACAAGGCCATGTTGGAGATGGCGGATGAGCTGCAGCGTGTCAGGAAACTGTTGCTTCAGGTGCGCGACCGTCTCGGCTCCGGCGCGGGCGGCGAGGAGGGCGGCACCGATGCGGAGGAGCGCCCGCCGCATTATTGAGGGGAGGGCCGTGCAGGCTGCTCGGTCCTCAGAGTAGACCGGCAACGATGGGCAGGTCTGCGGCGGCGAGGTCGCGACTCGCAAGCTCGGCCGGGTATACCCACTCGATGGCGAGGTGTTCCACGGGAGAGGGTTCGGGACTTCCGGGCGCCAGGTCGGCCAGCACCGGGATCATGCGGATGCGCACCGCTCCGTAATCGTGCAGGAAGGAGGGCAGGACGCGATGCGGCAGGATCTCGCAGCCGAGTTCCTCGCGGATCTCTCGTCGGATCGCTGCCTCGGGACTTTCGCCAGGCTCCAGTTTTCCACCGGGAAACTCCCACTTGAGGGCCAGGTGTTTGCCTGGAGGGCGTTGCGCGATGAGCACCCGTCCGTCCCGTTGAAGGATGACAGCAACGACGGGGATGGGTGGAGTGGGGGGCGCTTCGTTGATCTAAAATTCCTCGATTGAATTTGGACTACAGGGCGGACACGGAAATGGCCGGGTGTGGTGCCATTAAATCGGCAAGCTCGGAATAGTCCCGTGCATTTTTCCGCCAATCGCAATGAGCGGCCAGGCTGCGCACGGCACCCGTCTGCCTGGCGAAAAGTTCGAAAGCTCTGCAGTCTGGGGGCACACGCAGTACCACGGAGACTATGCCTGCTTCGGTGGTGACCGTGGTCGGCCCAAGCAACTCGGCTCCACCCGCGAGGGTGAAGGCAAGCGAGGAAACCTCGTCTACACAAAGCATGCCTCTGGAGTCGAGCACCTGCGCGTGCGCGAAGAGTACATCCGGCGCGCCCGCTTCGGCAAAGATATCCATGGTTTCGACTTTGAGTGAGAGCCGTGCCGGGGCACCGGGAGTGGACACCCTGTGCAGTGCGCGCTTAATACCATGGATGAATCCCACCGCCTCCAGCACACCGGGGGTGAACTCCGGCAGATCAAACACGAAGGGCGGGTGGGGCAGGAATTGAGTCATCCAGGTCTTGGTGGGTGCTTGTCGTCCCAGTGTGCGACCGTTGAGGCGAAGTTCGACTTCCTCGCAGTTGGAGAAAATCAAAACGCGCAGAGCTGAAGTCGGGGTCCAGTGCGAAGCGATGAAGACAAGCGGCCCATGATTCCACCCTTTGCCACCCGCCGAGGCATCGCGTTGGCTGCGGTAGAAATGATAGGAGAACTTTGGAAGACGGAAAACATCCATGATGCCGCAGGCCGCACGGTCGGGGGCGTAGCCGCGCGGGTAGTCGAACATGGACCATTGACCGTCCAGGACCGCGGGCGAACTGAGCGTGTCGTTCAGGGCAAGGAGGTGGTTGCCTGCCTGTTGTCGCAGGCCGCGTTCACCGTCCAGGCGCCGCTGTCGGCTGTGGCTCCAGCTCGCATACACACCGGCTCCGGTCTTCTGGTTGAAGCCGTGGTTTGAAGCATAGAATTCCCAGTCGCCGTATTCAGCGACGACCATGGCTTTGTCGCCGTTCTGCCAACGGTGTATCTGGCCGTGCTGTCGTGAGTGGATGTAGACATCGAAGCGGTCCTGCCAGCCGCAGGTGAACATCTGGTCGCCGGGATACTCCTCATGGCCGGCCGCGTGAAGCCGCGCCATGAAGTCCTCGTCCATGTCGGTTTCATTGAGGGAGAGTTCCCACAGGATGACGCAGGGGTGGTTGCGGTCGCGGCGAATCAATTCGCGCGCATTGTTCACGCAGGCCTCGCGAAAGGCCTGGCCCCCGATGAACTGCCACCCGGGGATGCAGTTCATCACCACGATGCCGAACTCGTCACAGGCGTCCAGAAAGTCGGGCGACTGGGGGTAGTGGGAAAGCCGCACGTAGTCGAAGCCGGCTTCCTTGATGCGGCGGGCCTCGCGACGCTGGGCCGCGGCAGGCAAGGCGTAGCCAACGCGGGGATAATCCTGGTGGCGGTTGGTGCCCCGGAGCCGGAGTCGGCGGCCGTTGAGGAGAAAACCATGCGACCGTGAGAAGGAGATGCGCCGGATGCCGAAGCGCAGCTGCCGGGTGTCTCGGATGCTGCCGTCGACGGCACGCAGCGTGATCTGGGCGTGATGCAGGGCGGGAGAGTCCAGGTGCCAGAGAGCTGGTCTGTTTATGAGCAGTTCGGCTTCGATGGTGGTGGAAGCGCCTGCGCTCAGCCTGAGCCTGTCGCCCGTGCGCCGGGCCACGACGAGATCCTCAAGCCGGATTTCAATTTCGCAAAAGAACGCCTCCTCCGCGGGGCCGGCGTTGCAGACATGCGTTTGGATACTGAGCGTCGCCGCCTCTGCGTCGGCGTCCGTGGTGCGCACGAACACGCCACCACCGGCGACAGCCCCGGCAGCGACAGGATCGGTGATGTGCAGTGCCGGATAGCAGCGCAGTGCGACTTCACGATACAGACCGCCATACCAGCAGAAATCCAGGTCTGCGGAGGGCTTGCCTGGCGGCACCTCGGGGTTGTCGCGGTTGTCGAGTCGGAGTGAGAGGGTGTGCGAGCAGCCGTCGCGGAGGCTGGCGGTGAGATCGATCTCGAAGGGAAGGTAGCCACCGGTGTGGCGGCCGCACTCGGCTCCATCCACCAGCACAATCGTGGTGTGCATGGCCGCTCCGACATACAGTTTGCATGGACCCTTCGGAGCGCCCGAGGGCAGCTTTACCGTGCGTTCGTATTCGCATTCTCCATACCAGGGCGAGCGGCCATCAAGGTCGGCGATGAAGGGACAATGCGGCAGGTCGGCGAGGGCCCACTCGCCGTGTGCCGCACCCGGGGCGGCGAGGCGACGGAATTTCCAGTCGCGTTGCAATGGGAGAACTTGAATCATGTGAGGTCGGTGATCATACCTTGCCGCGACGTGCTTCCAGGGCATCGCGGATTTCGTACGCGCGTTTGCGGCCGAGCGGGTAGAAGGAGAGCAGCACCAGTGCGGCAATGGCCCAGAAGGCGGTGGTGGAGGCCAATACCAGGCGCATGGCAAAAATGGTGTCGGGAGTCTGGATACCGCCTTCGTTTGCGGCGTTGAAACCGGTGAGTTTGATCGTCAGCATCGCACCGAGGAATCCGAAGGAGTAGCCGGTTTTCTGCACCCAGGAGAACAGGGCTCCGAAGGTGCCTTCGCGGCGGAAGCCATGACGCAGTTCGTCGTCGTCGCAGACATCGGCGAGCATGGAAGGCGTGAGGGTGTTGATGGCAACCCAGACAGGACCGCACAGCAGACTGTCGAACAGGATTTTCCACGGGTGCCCCGGGGTGTAGAGATACCATTTCCCGACGGCTCCCAGCAGCACCAGACCAAAGGTCAGGCCGAGGGTGACGTGCTTGCTGTAACGATTGGCAAGCCAGGTGACCGGGAAGATCCAGAGGATGCCCAGCACCGCGTAGCTCGAGGAAAGCCATGCCTTCCAAACCGCGCCCTGGGCGACATCGCCGTGGCACATGTAGTAAACGATCAAATAGAAATCGAGGTTGCTCGCGAGCATGCCCGCTCCGATCTGCAGGATCGTGAGACCGATCAGCACCATGAAGGCCCGGTTGGATGCGGAGGCCTTCAACGCGGGCCAGATGCGCACCTTTTCCTGTTTCTCGGCCTGCTTGAAGAAGCGCTCTCTGGTCATCAGGCCGGGGATGACGCCCAGGCACCCAAGTATCACGATTGCGACTACCCAGCCGATGACCTGCACGCCTTGCAGCACCGAGGCGAACATGGCCGTGAGCGGGAAAATCCAGCTGTAGCTAAGTTCGCCAAGTTTGCTGAAAAACGAGGAAAAGGCCCAGACATTCGTACGCTCGCCGTAGTCGGGCGTCAGCTCATAGCCGAGGCTGTTAAGGGGTACGGAGTAAATCGTGTAGGCGAGATAAAACAGCACGAGCGTGCCTATGAGGTAGGTGGCGATGGCCGGATGGCTCCAGGTCGAGGGCACCATCCAGATGGTGCCAAAGAAAAGCGCCTGCAGGATCGCTCCCGCGACGATGTAGGGTTTGCGGCGGCCCCAGCGCGAGTGGGTGTTGTCGGAGATCCGCCCCATCAGCGGATCCAGGATCGCATCGAGAAAACGCGGGATGGACAGGGCCACGCCCATCAGGACGGGATCCAGCTTGAGGGTCATCTGATACACGGGAATCGCGAAGCTGCCCACGCCGGCGATGCCGTAAAACACGGGCAGGGATCCGGCACCGAAGCTGATTTTCTCCCAAAAACTCACCTTGTCTTCGCTTCGCGTTTCGCGCCTCGAATCGATATCGGTATTCATGAGAGGGTGTTCGGCCCGTCCGACATGCCGAAGGGGGATGGAGTGAGGGTGTGCACAGTCCGGGGTATGATCATTTTCGAGTCTGGCAGGGCTGCCGGGCTCGGTGGTTGTTTTGCTTCAAAGCAGAAAGAGGAGTTCCTGGTGTGATGTCCAGCGTTTAGTAAAACAGTTCTACAAAATAGAATACTGTTGACATCGACCAGGCGGAACGGTGATTACGGATTCAAATGAAAACGACCCACCTGGCTTTCGCCACGCTTGCTCTGCTGGTTGGCCTGCAAACAAACCTTTGTGCCCAGACCTTTTATTCCGCGAAACCGCACCAGAGAATCGCCGATTGGCAGCTGAGGATGCTGGAAATCGGCACCGAGCTTGAAACCCGGACAGATCTGGCGTCCGTCCAACTCGTTTTTCTGGGCGATTCGATCACTCATTATTGGCTGATGGCGGAGAACCCCTGGGTGAAAGGCCAAAGAGGAGGCCGGGCTGTCTGGGATGACAGTTTCGCCACGCCGAATTCCAAAAACTTGGCGCTCAATATGGGCGTGACTGGAGATAGAACGGAGCACCTGCTGTTCCGCCTGCTGCCAAGGAAAGCGGGCGGACTTGGCGAACTCGACAAGGAGGAGCTCAAGCCGGAGTTCATCCTGGTCATGATCGGCATCAACAACACCTGGGCCTCTGAGGAGCCGGTGGAGGATAGCGTGTTTGCCGGCGCCAAAGCCGTGGTCATGGCTGCTCGGAAACTAAAGCCGCAATCAAAGATCATCATTGAATCGCTTCTCCCCTCGAACGATCGGGAAAAGAACAGGCTCGTCGTCCAGGTGGTCAATGCGCGACTGGAAAAGCTGGCGGCCAGCACGGGCAAGGGATCGCTGCATTTCCTGGACTTGTATTCATCGTATGTCGACGCGGCTGGTGTCCAGCGTGGCGAACTTTTTTGCGACGCGCTCCATTTGAACGAAGCGGGCTATCGCGTCTGGCGGGATCGTCTGGTGACGTATCTCGCTGAAATTCGCTCGTCGAAGTCCAGGTAGTCAGCGCCCTGATCGGCTGGGGGACTTGTGTGCCTGTGCGATTGGGGGGGCCTTCGCATCGGGGACAAGGGTAGCTTGATCTGTGAGGCTCGACCCGTCCTGCGGCCGGCCTCCCTCCTGGTCAAAATTCAAGATCACCCAGGCAAGGTCGGCCCAGGTCTCGGAAGGCTTCGCGCCCCTGGTGTCGGCCTGCGCGGGACGGAATGAGATTTGCAGGTGCTCGACTTCCGCCAGGCGCGGCTGGTCGCCCTTGGTGCCCCGACCCTGTGCGGGTGTGCTCCAGTAGTTCCATCGTCCGGGAAAGCCGAGCGGCAGCAGTATGCCCCGGTCAGGTCGGAACTCGGCCAGCGGCACCCGCAGGTCCTGCCACTGAGTGAGAAGAGGAAACTCAGCACTCCACGAGGTGCCATCCGCCTCGACCAGGGTGAGTACAATCCCCTGCCCCGGGTGGGAGCCGCGCACCTTCGCTGTAAGTGAGTGGGCTGAAGCCAGGTTTGCCCGGCGATCGGTGATGCGGTTTTTGATGCTCAGCGAAGCCGTGCCATTCTCAAGCCTGCGCTTCGCATTGGATGCGAGCACCATTCTTAGCGAGGGCGGATCATAAGCGCTGGCAGGATGCCATTTGTAGACGAGCTCCTGCATTTTGTCTCCACTTCCCGAGTACACCAGGCGAGGACAATCCTGGCCTGGATGGAACACGATTGCCGCTTGTCCGGGAGACACGATGCGCGTCGAAAACCATTGGTCCTGGGCTGCCGGATGGCGTAGGCGAACACCAGCCAGGTCCTCCACGACAAAGCTATATTCAAGGACACCGGCCGAGAGGCTCTCGGCAGGCAGGGCAACCCTGTAATGGTAACCACGCTGACGTGTCAGCGGAACCGAGCGGAGGGAGGTCTTCCCTCCCTGGCGCAACTGCACGGTCACCGCGCGCGGTGAAACGGAACTGACGACGTCCGCGCTTATCTCCACGGGCAGACCTGCGACATAGTCAGCGCGCACCAGCGGCAGCACCTGTGTGGGAAGCGGGGGCTCGGGCGGACACACAAATTCCTCCAGGCCGACCTGGCCGACCCGTTGCGGCAGGGTGCTGCGATCCACCTGCGCTTCGCGCGAGAGTAAATAAACGCCTGGTTTGACAGGGAAGCTGCCGGAGGCTGCGGTCGTCGTGTGCTGGTTGCCCTCATTCAAGGGAGCCACGGCAAAGGCCTCGCCCAGATCGGGCAGTCGTAGCGTCATCGGCCATTCATGCCAAAGGAGTCGCGAGGAAACCGTCTTGAGATTGAGCTGCTGGGCAAAGGGATCCTGGACCAGCACCGCATCCGGATACACCTCGAGCCGCCAGAAGCCGACGGCGAGTTTGTCCAAAAAATAGGCGCCGCGACCCTCGTAGGTCACAAGCGGGGAGCTGCCGACGCCGATCACCTGGCGCAGAGCCGCTGCGTTGGGAGGACTCGTTGCGGTGTCGTTCGCGTGGAGGAATTTTTCTGTCGTGACCATCTCGCTGGAGTCCTCTTCGTAGCTCACGCGAAAGGGGCCGAAGCGGCGATTCTGGGGATAGTCACCATAGCCAAGGCCGCGCGGCAAGGTGCGCATCGCTTCGGCGGCAATGACCGCGCTCACCGCCTTGCGCGGTGAATAGACCAAGTTTAGGTAATGGGTCTGCCACCCGAGATTGTAGGGTGCCGTATCGAGCATGTCATAGGCAAACATGGTGGCAAATTGGGCTCCGACCTCGCGGAAGGACCGGACCATGGCCGGATACGGGGCTCCCGAGGTCATGTCGGCGGAGTCAAATTCATAGACGATGCGCGGCAGCGGTGGCAGGTCCGGCTGGAGCAGCGGAGTGTAATGATCCACCCGCCTCAGATAATTCTCAGACAAGGTATGGCCGTTCACCAGGCCGGTGGGATACCAGCAAAAACTGAAGCCCTGGGCCTTCGATGCGGCGATCGCCTTGGCCATGCGAAAATCCTGGCTGAGATTGTGGAAGAGGATTTTCCGGCAACCGGTGTCGCGCACCGCTTGCACCAGGGCGTTGATGTAGGCGACCGAACCGGCGAAATCATCCCCATGGTGGTGTGGCTCGTTGATGAGTTCGATGAACAGGATCGCGGGCTCATCCTTCAGGGCGACTCCTGTGTAGGGGTTCACATGGGCCAGAAATTGGCGCAGATAGTTTTGCTGCGCGGCGATGGCGCGTGGGTTCGTGCCCAACTCGCTCGCTGGGTAAAACTTGGAGAAGCCCTGGATGGCATCGCTATCCTTTCCATCCGGCCACAGCGCACTGTGGCGGTGGATGGGCGTGAGCAACATCGAAATGCCGCGCTTCCTGGCCTGGAAGATCAGGTAATCCATCAAGTCTAGGTGCTCGTTGACGAGCAGGTTGCCCTTGCGATCGCTGTTCTCCCAGTCGCCCCAAAGCGCGAGGCGCAGGCCGTCCCAGCCCATCCGCGCAAAATGCGCTAGGTCCTTTTCAATAAGTTTTCTGCGATCGGAGCCCAGATAGCCGGCGGCGCGAAAATCACTCGACGAAGGCAGGCAGTAATTCGCACCGAAGAGCGCCACTTCGCTCTGGTCCGCGTTCCAGCGAAGCACTCCGGCCGAATCAAGATGGATGGCCTCGCCTGCGGACGAGCAGGCGACGGCTCCGGTGAAAAACAAAACGACAAAACTGAAGAACTGTTTCATAATTAGAAGAATCGAAGTCGCAAGGTCGCTGGGTGTAAAGGGCTGTCCTGCACGGCTCGCCGGAGGACACGCGGGGACTTCCTATTGCACCGAATTGCGGTCAATGAGGCGGATGGGCAGCATGACGCTGCGCCTGGCGACCTGTTGACCCGTGGTCAGGCGATCCAGCATTTCCACGGCCTGCTCGGCCATCTCGTGCAAGGGTTCCTCGATCGTTGTGAGGGGTGGATTGAGCAGCGCGGTGACCCGCTCGTTCTCTCCGCCAATGAGAGAAATATCCTGCGGCACCTTCAGCCCCATGACATAGGAGAGGATGTGCAGACACTCCAGGGCCTGGAAGCTGGAGCCCGGTGCGTAGATGGCATCGCCCCCCGAACGCACAATGCGCGTCACCACAGACACAGGGTTGCTCTCGGGACCAAACAGCGAGGCCCGCTGCTCATCGATCGGGAGATTGGCCTCAGTCAGTGCCTTCCGAAACCCCCGCAGGCGCTCCGCGAAAGGGAAATAATCACCTCCCAGGAAAGCGGGTTTGCGCTTCCCTCGGTCGATGAAATGTTTCGCGGCCACATAGCCCGCCCGGAAGTGGTCGGAGCATACCGTGTACTCCGCCGGATCCACGGGAAACTTGTCGATGTGCACGACCGGCATGCGCTTCTCCAGATCCGCCACCAGTTCCCGCAAGGCCTTGTCCTGTGTCACGACGACAATCCCGTCGAAAAACTTGGTGGGGAGTTCGTCGAAGGGATTCAGCGGGAGCAGCACACCGATGTTTCGCCGTGAAAACGCATACGCCAGATGGGCCGTGAGCGTGCCGGAATAACCGCCGAAACGGTCGGGGTAGGACGGCTCGGAGAGGATCACGATCTCGCGGTTGCGGACGGAGGCCTGGGGCTTGAGGTTGAGTACCGCAGCCGCGCGCAGCACGCTTTCGCGCGTCTCCTGTTTCACGCGGTCGCGACCATTCAGGACTCGGCTCACGGTGCCGGGCGAGACCTTGGCGAGACGGGCCAGATCGTAGATCGTCGCTTTTTTGCCCGCGACTCGGGGCAGCACAAGTTCCTTGGGGCCGGACTTCAGGACCGAGGCAGTCGGAGCTGCACTTTTTTTTGAGGAGGAATTTTTCATGGAGGCGACAAGAGGGTGCGCAGGCCCAAAGGAGACGAAGAGGAGGGGATGAAGCGATGCGATAGTCTGTCGGGGAAAGCGGTTTGGTAAACGAGGGAATCCCTCACTCAACAAGCGCCTACCATACTGAAATCAAACAAGGCAGCTACCTTCAATTTGGCAAACTGTTTTATTACTCATTAAACATTTGACATGAATAATGGAACCTTTCATTTCGGATATACCCTGACTCATTCCGCATCCCTGAACCTCCAGCCCATCCCTTTGCCTTTACCCAGCGCAGCGATCGACCCGGAGCCCAGCAGGGCCCTTCCTTCGCCGACCTGAGACTTTTTTTCAACCGTCTAACCCGCTACACCAATGCAAACCCCACTACTCAAATCCTCCGCTGCACCGTTTGCTCTGATTTACAGCCTCGCGATGCTGCCTGCGCTGATCGGACAAACCAACCCGGCCGCTCCGGCCACCGACAAGGATACGGTCGAACTCAGTCCCTTCGTGGTGAGCACCAACAAGGACGTCGGCTACCTCGCCGGCAGCACCTTGGCAGGCAGTCGCCTCAACACCTCCCTGATGGATACGGGCGCCGCCATTTCCGTCCTCACACCGGAGTTTCTGAAGGACATCGGTGCGACCAACATGAAAGACGTCATCCTCTTTCAAAACAACGCCGTGCCTGAGGTGGGCGACTCCGCCCCTAATGTGAACGGCAATCCCCTTGTGGGTGCCGACGAGTGGCAGCTGCGCATTCGCGGCCTCTCCGCCAGCTACGCGCGCAACTTCTTCAAGTGGGACACTTCCTCGGACTTCTACAACGTTGAACGCATCGATCAGGCTCGCGGTCCCAATTCCATTCTCTTCGGTTTCGGTGCTGCCGGCGGCATCGTCAACACCTCGACCAAGCAGGCGAAACTCAGCAAATCCCAGGATGAGGTTTCCTTCACCTTCGGAAGCTGGAGCCGCTATCGCGGTGCCTTGGATGTCAACCAGGTGCTCAGTCCCGGGAAGTTTGGCCTGCGCGTGAATGCCGTCGCGGAGAACTCCAAGACCTGGCGTGAGTTCGAGTTCAACAACTCCCGCCGCGGTCACATCGCACTCAAATATCTCCCTTCCAGGAGCTCCAGTCTCCGCGCCGAATTTGAAATCGGAAAGGTTAAGGACAATGTCGCCCGCCCGTGGCTGGCCTTTGACCAGTCCTTCCTTTGGCGTGCAGCCAACCGTCCGACTTTCTACGGCACCTGGAATTCCAATTCGACCATCGCCAGCTTTTGGCCCGCCCATCTCGTCGTCGCCAACGATGGCGTCATCCGCAACTGGCTGGGTCGGCCCTATGCCAGCAACGCCAATGGCGCCACCGCAGCCACCAGCTGGAAGGCCCCCACCTATTCGGCTCTTGCCGAGACGCCGGCCAACTTCGCCCTCATCCCGCGCAACTCCAACCTGGCCGGTCCCGATGCCGTGCGCCAGACGGACTACCACACCTTCAGCGTCTTCTACGAAAACCAGCTCTCCGACCAGTTCACGTTTGAGGTGGCGCTGAACCATCAGAAGAGCGATTTCTTTGGTTACGATGCCAACAGCGGCCGTGCGACCAACTACAACGGCAGCAGCACCGACCTGTGGGGTGATGCCAGCGCCGACCTTCCCGATGTCTGGGGCAACTGGGTCGGCTCCAATCCAAACGCCGGAAAGCTTTTCCTGGAAAACAACTGGACCCGTCGCGATCAGAAAATCAAGAGCACCGACCTCCGCGCCACCGCCGCCTACAGTTTCCTCACAGGCTCCTGGGGCAAACACCGTGCCGCCGCCCTCCTCGAGCATTCCATGCGCGATTTGTATCGCCGCGAGGATGCCGAAGTGTTCCTGAACCGCCCGCTCGACGCCAACGTCGCCGAGGCCGACGTCAACCGCATCTATCGCCGCAACTATTTCGAGCCTGGCAATTCCAAGGCTGTCCACGTCGCCTCCTGGCTCACCCCGGTCGCCAACGCCGGCTGGGTGCCCAATCAGCCGATCGA
>JFJP01018642.1_pt1 | contig 22478 bp, 16 predicted proteins | sample 431651 | NCBI WGS metagenome assembly JFJP01 (sample SAMN02602958, study PRJNA72255) | Microbial mat metagenome, whole genome shotgun sequencing project. | biome: fresh water; feature: sink hole; material: water; isolation source: purple microbial (photo- and chemosynthetic) mats found in...
GGGAGGGCTGAGCAGAAATGCGCTAGCCAGTATTGCAGATAGTTGTACTTTCATCATTTTATTCCTTTCCTATTTTTTACTCTAAATCCTTATCAAGCGTACCTACAAATTCGTCATTTACCAAGAAAATCCGGATTTTATGCAAAGACCGATTAAAGAAATGGATGAGTGCCCTGTAACCGCGCCACGGAGGGGCATGTTCGTGGCAAAGGTTGATCGGCAGCGGAGGGTTGATGCTCTGAGCGTCGGCTAAAAAGAGCCCTCCCTTTTTTGCTCACCACCGTGGGCGCAGGTTTTTCGGCCTTGTGAGGAGCTTACCCGCCCTTACTTGACGATGATCACCGTGCCGGCCGGTGGCGGCAGCGGCGCGTCGATCCCCACGTAGAGCAAGCCCTCGCCCGAAAAGTAGGTGTCACTCTTGTTGTCCGCCGTGCTGGCGGTCGACCCCCAGGTGCCGGTGACTTGCGTCATGGTGCCGAACACCAGCGAGCCAACCTTCTCCTGAACCCCCGTGTCGAGCTTGACCTTGCGGGTGCCAGAGTTGGCAATCGTCAGGGCGGCCGTGTCCGAAAGACACTGGCTGCCAGCCAGCACCAGTGTACCCGCGCTCACCGTGGTCGGGCCGCTGTATGTATTTTGCCCCGAGAGGATCCAAGTACTGTTGTTGTCAACTTTGGTCAGGCTGACCACCATGCCAGCGCCGTCAACGATTCTGCCGGCAAATGTGTTAGTACCGGTGCCCGTGCCTTGCAATTGCAACGTTCTCGGGCCGGTACCGGTGGCCAGCAGGTCGGTGTTGATAATGAACGCCTGCGCACTGTTGTTGCCGATCCTGAGCACGGAGTCGGTCTTGTTGAGGCCCGCATGTTCGAATTGACGGGTGTTGAAGATAAGATCCGAGGTGGCAGTCGAGTTCAGGGAAAAGATCTGGATATTACCGTTGCCTGAAGTCGGCAAGCCAGCGACTACCCTGCCGGAATCCCCGATGCTGTTCACAAGCAGAGCGTGCCAACGGGTATTTCCGTGGAGGCTTGAATAGATAACATCCCCGGAGAATGTATTGGCTGGGTTGGCCAAAACCGTAGTGCTGTCGGCATTAATATCTTTGGAATCAACGTCGAGTACGCCACTACCGGAAACTACGCCGTTCAAGGTCATGGATCCACCGGTAGAGCCGATGTTGAGGGTAGCCCCCGGATTGATCAAGAGTCCGCTGCTGCTGCTGAGCGTCTGGTTAGCTGTAACGATCAATGCCCCCGAACCGTTGACCGTGATGCTGTTGTTGTTGAGTTCTGCGGCGGAAACACCATCGGTGCTGTCCCCCACGGAACCGGCGTTGATAACGAGGCCGCCGGTGAACGTATTGAGCCCTGCGAGTTTCAGCGTGCCGGAACCGGACTTGACCAGTGCACTGGGCGTCCCTCCGACGTCTTGGATCGCCGAACTCATCGTAAGGCTGTTGTTGTTGACATTGACATAAAGCGGGGCGCCTGCATTGAGCGCCTGCACGGCACCAGAGTCACTGATTCTGTGGTTTTGACCGGAGCTGGAAATCCCGCCTACCGACACCGTGTTGCCGTTGATGGCATTCGTTCTTGCCGTCGCGTCCGAGATGAGCAAGGTCTTATAGGTCGGATTCAGGCTGGCATTGATGGTGACACTGCTACCGGTCAGGTTGAAATTGGCAGCCGCATCATTGGAATCCAAAGCCAGCGTTGTGCTGGCTGTCGCCTTGACACCGAACGTTGCATCGTAATAGGCGAAGTCGGCACCGTTAACGACGGCCCACGGACCAAGGTCTTGGTCGGCGGCGACTCCGGCAGCGAACTTGATCGTGTTTTGTGCATTCGTACCAAGACCTGTGCTGGCAAAGTTAGCGGTTGCCGTGCCGCTGCGACTCAGGGTGTTGAAGCTCAAGCCCGACGTCCGCCCCGACACCGCCTGACGGCCATTGTAAGTGAGAAAACCCGATTGCAGCGACAGGGTGCCGATGGTCTCGCTGTAATCGGTCGCGGCGGCGGCGTTGTGGGTGAAAGTCAAGGTAGAGCTGCCGTTCAGGGTGATGGTTGCCGAGTCGCTCAAGCGGGTCCCCAGATTGCCCGTTGTAGAACTGTTGTCCAACGTCAGGTTGCCGCTATTAAGGTCAATGCTGCTGGAAGCAAGGGATCCCGTTGCACCGTTCAGGGTCAGCGTCCCAGCATTAAGATACGTTGCCCCAGAGTAGGTGTTGGCACCTTGGAGGATCTGGGTGCCTGCGCCGGTCTTGGTCACCGTCATGCCGGTTGCGCCGTCGGCAATCACACCGCCGTAGGTTGCCGTGACGCCAGTGGGCACGTTCAGGACAAGATTCGACACGCTGCCCTGGAGCGCCACGGTGCCAGCGCCGGATATCACCAGACCGGCTGTTGGCAGACTCTGGTCTACGGTGAACGTGTTAGCGGGATCGGCGATGTCTAGTGTCACTGGAACCCCAGGGGTGAACACGATCATGCGCCCAAGGCCTGAGAGACTGGTCAGTGTCGTGCCGGTAATACTTAACCCGCCACCGCTCAAAACGAGAGTCCCACCAGAACCGAGATTGTTGGCGGCGCCAACACCGAGCAGGCCGGCATTCACGGTCGTCGTACCCGTGTAGGTATTGGTTCCCGAGAGCACCCACTTGCCAAGGCCCGTCTTGGTCACCGACAGCTTGCCCGTACCATTATCGGTAAGGGTCGCCGCCAGCGTGTTGGTGGTGGTGCTAGTGCCGCCGAGGGTCAGCGTGCGGGTCTGGTTGGCGGCACCGTAGCCAGGGGTGGCGGTGCTTGTCAGGTTGAGTGCGCCGCTGCCTGAGGCATCAAGCGTGGCGGAATGACCGGCTGCCGTGCCGTTTATCGTGAAGCTGCGGTCGGAGCTATGACCGGTACCGATGTATTTGAGCGTCGTGCCATCGGCCAGCAGCAGATTGGAGGCATCGCTCGCCGATTTGCCGAGGCTGCTATTCGCACCGCCATTTGCAAGGTTGGTAACGGTCAACATTCCTGCGCTTACAGTCACCCCACCGTTGAAGGTATTATTAGTACGGGAAAGCGTCAGTGCCCCGGCACCTGTCTTGGTGAGGCCAGCGGTGCCAATGCTGTTGCTGATAATCCCGCTGAGGATGCCGCCCGCCGTCGTCGTGATGGTGCGGGTAGCATTATTCAGATCTATATTCTCCGCAAAGATCGTGGCACCTGCGGTTCCCAAGATAAACGTGGACGGATTGAACGTAGAACTACCCCACTGCACCTCAGTAACATTGCTTAAATCAATGGTCCCGGTGTTGAACCCGCTCGCACCACCCGCAATCTGGACCTGGTTGGATCCTGTGCCCAATCCTCGAGTAAATCCGTTATTGGCATATCCGTCAAGGACTCCGCCATTGAGGATGATGTTCCCGGTGCCGATATTATTAACATAGTGCAGTATAGTCCCGCCATTGGTGACGGTGGTCGTGCCCGTGTAGTCGTTCACCGATTGACTTCCTCCAGTTATTAAACTAAGATAAACTCCATCCACAACGACTGAACCAGTTCCGCGGATGCCCGTGGCGGGGAGAGTAAAATTGATTTGTCCAGAGCCTTTAAGAGTTAGGGTATAGCCAGCGGTCTGCAAAGGAAGCGTGGTGAATCTCATGATACCCGCGCTATTGATATTGCCGATAGTGGTGTCGCCAGCGAGTGTAATAGGCCCGGCATAGACGGCCACAAGATTGGTGGAATTGATAAGTGCACCCGTTCCGCCGATGCCCGAGCCGATGAGTGTCAGGGCATTGGTGCGGGTCATTGTGATGCCGTTCATATCAAGCACGGCTCCACTGGCCACGCTCACCGCGCTGGAATTGGTACCCAGGGCGGCGGCGTTGCCGACTTTCACGGTGCCATCGGTGATCGTGGTGCCGCCGGTGTAGGTATTAGCGCCGGAGAGGATCAGCGTTCCTGAACCCGCTTTTGTAATACCGCCGTTGCCCGTGTAAATGCCACCCAGGGTGATCGTGCCATCACCGTCCACGATAAGCTGGAAACCGCCGTTGGTTACCGCGTAGGCACCGACGGTCAACGTACGGCCTGAGCCGACCGTCCACGACTGAGCTCCACCGAGGGTAATGGGGTTATTGATCGTGAGATTCGTAGTAGCCGCCGACATATCAATGCCGATACCGCTGACTCCGTTCAGGGTGAGCGTGGCACTCGCCGTATTGGCAATGGTGATCGCACCGCCAGGGTTAGTGAGCTGAATCTGCCCCCAAGTCACACTGCCGCCCAACACAGATGAATTGGCATTTGTTATCGTCGCATCCCAGAGCGCAGTGTCCACGCCAGTCGGTGCGGTACCGCCGGTCCAGGATCCGCCCGCGTTGAGAGCCGTTGTGTTGTTCGCTTTATTGATCGTCGACTGCGCCTGCGCGAAGGGCACAACCAAGGCAAACGCCAATCCAACGATGATCAGGAGCGATTTTATTGTTCTCATGTTGTTTTTTCCTTGTTTAAGCATTGCTTATGATTATCACATTGCAACGTTCAATTGTCTATCCGTATTTTTGCGACACAAAATCCGAACTATCGCGACACCGCCTGACAGCATAAATCGGGTACGTTTCTGCAATGGCTAGCATAATGGCTTGCACGACGCGGACGGCGTGGAACCCGTCCCTCCTGCTGGCGGGGAGGAACCACACGTAATCGCCCCCCTTAGTCCCCACACTTACCCGGATACCCTTCGTCGGTCTTTCCTTCATCGTGAGCTAACCAGCCACCCGTTCGCATTATGATTCAATTCGCATGGTTATGGGTGCTTTGGCGTTTAGATTGCCCGTCTCGACGAGGATCGTGCCGTCGTCTGCAAGGCTCCACCCACACGTAGCGTTCCGCCCCTGCGGCAGCGGCTTCCCGTTAAGGAAGATCGCCGTGACGTCGTCACATCCCAGAACACGGATGCGGTAAACGCGCACCGACGGCAGCCCCCTGAAAGATCCGGCAACCTCCGACGTTAGCTCCCGCACCCCCTCATTCCATGTCCATATCGTCCTGAGACTCTCTAACTTCTGGTAGGCGGGGGTAGCGCCGTCATCCTCAACCATCGTGAAGCAAGCATCTTCTCCAGTGGCAACGCGGATCTCAAGCGTTTGCGATTCGAGCTCGCCGGAATGCTGCATGACCGGGGACATGGGCAAGATTGATCCGCTTCTCTGCCACGCGGGAATGCGGTTCAGTGTACAGTCTATCTTGAGTTGACGCCCACCGCGGACGGATTCGCTGGTTTCAAGGTCATACCAGATGCAGCCGCCTGGGAGCTGCACGATGCGGAGCCCACCTTCATCGAGTACCGGTGCGGCCAGAATCGACGGCCCGTACATCCACTGCTCCCATACATCGCGGAACGTCTTCCGGGGAAACTCAAGCAGCATCGGGCGGGCAAGCGGTAGTCCCGTACGGTTTGCCTCGTGGGCAAGGCTGTTCGTGTAAGGTAGAAGGCGATATCGCCACTGGAGGGCGCGCCTGATGGCATCCTCGGCCTCCTCGCCAAAATTCCATGGTGTTCGCGGCGTGCGTCCCGACGTCGAATGGGTGCGCATGATCGGAAAGAAAACCCCCATCTGCATGTAGCGGACCATCAGCTCGGGCGATGGGTCACCAGAAAAGCCGCCCAGGTCACAAGTTATCCAGGGCATTCCGCAAAGTCCGGCGTTGAGCACCTTCAGACATTCCTTGCGCAAATCATCCCATCCGCTCCGCGTGTCGCCCGTCCAGACGCTTGCGCCCGTGCGCGCCAGCCCGATGGAATACGCCCGGTTGATGCTCCAGAACCTTGTATCAGGGAAGTCGCGTTGCTGGCCGTCCTGCTGGGCGCGGTTCCACCAGTAGTAGAGCGTAGGGAACTGCTCGCCTTCATCATTCCACCAAGCGTCGATCCCCATTTCCATCAGCGGTCTGTTGCGCTCCCAATACCAATCCCGCAACTCAGGATGGCGGAAATCCAGCGTTCTCGCATCGGCAGACTCCTCACCGGATTTCTTCTTGCGATCTAAATACCACCCTCGCTCCCGGGCCTTCTTCAGTTGATGGCGGTTACCCAGCCGCGGCTTGCGTATAGCGACCGTCCTGATATTCAGAGATCGGGACTCCGCAAGCTGATCCAGCGGATCATAAAATAGCCGGTGGTTCCATCCGAAATCATTGAAATCGCAACGGCCGCCTGCAGGCAGCTTGTAGTCAGGGCAGGGAGTGTACCACTCGAAATCATAGATGAATGCATCGATAGGATGGTTGCGTGAACGAAACGCCTTCCATGTCTCCTGAATTTCCTCAAAGGACTTGTATCCCCAGCGGCTATGCATAAAGCCGAGCACCCAGCGAGGAGGCACCGGGGCGTGCCCGCAGATATCAGCCAGCCAGATGATGGCCTCTGCCAAGGTTGCCGCAGGCATAACCAGAAAGTCAGTCAGCTTGCGGGTATTCTGGAGGCGAAACCGCTTTCCTGACCCGTCCATCGTCCGGATTTCAGCAGGCTCATCCTCGGCCAGCAACAGCAGAGCCCAGCCGGAAGACTGCCACACGAAGGGAACCACACTGACGCCATTACCAAGCAGGGATTGAATTCGACACGTCTTGATCAGGCTGAAAGGCTTATTGCGGACGCGATGGCCGGGAAACCGCTCCTGCCCGGCATCCCCGCCGCCGTAGCAGTCCCCCTTCTTCGCCGATTTCAGAAGGATATGATCCTGCTGGAGCTCAAGCGTTAGCAGCCTGCCCCCCTCCGATGAAAACACGGAAAGACGATCACCGGATGAGGTCACCTGAACCGAACCCGCCGCCGTAGCAAGACCATTCTTTGTTAGGGTTGCGACGGGCCGGATGCGACTTGGAGCCAGCATGGTCCCGTCGGCCGCAGGCGGCTGTGACGCCAGCGCATAGCGAATACGGAACGCCCCTCCGGTTTCCCCAGATACGGTCAGCGCCCTGCCGTTGCATGCACACGCGAACGCTGGATTATTCATAACACAACCCCATCGAGGGAAAGTTCACCCACTCCGCAAACCTCATATGCCCAGCATTCCTTGTTTAGGCATCATTAATATTATTACATTGCAACTTTCAATTGTCCATTCGTACTTTTGCGACAGCACATCCGAACTATCGCGACACCGTATGTTCAGACTCATGGTACGACCCGGCTTGCCATTTCCCGCAAGGTGGCATATAAATAGCTCCTGTTGCCCGATATTACGTCAGGCAATCCAGAGGAGACTGAATGCTTATATTTAAGATTACTGATCGTCCAGACAAGGACTCGAAGCGAGAAACCTTTCTGGGGAATACCGCCTGTGTCGTATCTCACTCCGGCTTGCACCGGACGGAGTCATCGTTAATCGAGCAAATTCCCTCTGTTGGGAATCCCCCCTCGCAGGTGCTTGTCACCGGCAGCCGGACGGGCACCCTCGCCATGGTGTTGGCGAGGCATTGGCCCTCCGTACGCGTGACATGCCATGCACTGGATATCCACCATGCCAAGACGATTGAACGAAACCTCGCATCGAATAATGTCAAGGGCATCACTGTCGTCTGCTCGCCGATGCTACCGCAAGGTCCTTATGACGTGGCCTTTTTCTCGGGAACGGACACCTCGACGCCAGCCGAGTTGATCCTGGACCAGATGGAGGATCTGCACGAGCAACTCCTGCCGGGCGGGGTGTGCTGGATTGCCTACGAGGGCGATACGCGGTCATTGCAGAAACAGATCCACCAGATCTTTGGTCACCTCATGACCGAGGTTGACCAGCGCGGTTTTATCTGCGGCAGCGCGAGAAAGACACGGCCCTTGGAAAAGCGTCGTTCCTTCCTGGCCGATTTCAAGGCATCCTTACCCGGACTTGAAGCCATCCCGCTGGTGTCGTTGCCGGGCGTCTTCTGTCATCGGCGTCCGGACATGGGCGGGCTTGCCCTCGCGGAGGTGGCAGCCAAGGAGACGTCCTGCCATCTAAATCCAGCCCCGCGTATTCTCGACATGGGCTGCGGTTGCGGGCTGGTCGGCATCCTGTTAGCCAAGGCGTATCCCGCCGCGACGGTAACCTTTGTAGACTCCTACAGCCGTGCTATCGAGGCCACACGACAGAACATCGAGTCGATCGGAATGAGGAATCATGAACTTGTCCTGTCCGACACAGGGATTGATCACGGGGATTTTGATCTTCTCGTTGGCAATCCGCCGTACTATTCCGACTACCGTATCGCCGGGCTTTTTGTCGAAACCGCTTTCCAGGTATTAAAGCCTGGCGGCGTCGGGATGCTCGTGGCCAAATCCGCCGCAGGACTCGATGCGTGTATCAAAACCCGCTTTGACAACACCACGGTCATCCCCCGGCGCGGCTACAGCGTTATCCGCTTCGCCAGGCAAACCGCCCACCCGGGGGGCCATGCGAAAAGTGGGTGGCGTAAAGATACGCCCGTTCGTTATAGGTCCGGACATGGGATCGCAAAGCCCGATTCCGGGGAGGATGGGATTGTTGACAATCGCAAGGTTGTAGGGAATGCTAAGGTGCATCGGGCGTGATAAATTCGAATGGGCGATTGGTACGACTTGCGTAGACGATCAGCTCGATATATTTCGACTGCCGGTTCCATGCGCTCAATGTCTCGCCCTTGCGCGTGCGCAATGCCCAGGAGTAGCACATCCCCGGCTTCAGGGCGTCGCCCTCGATTTTGTGGGAGGTACCGTTGATCCCTTCCTTTGAATATACGACTTTGACAGCAATGCCGTCCTTGTTGATCTCCTTGATTTCAAGATCATAGGACACGGCGCTGTCCTTGTCGGCAGCCCACGTCAGCACCGGATTCAGATCACTGACCACCTGCCCGAACTCAGGCTGGATCGGTTTAACGCCACGCACACTTGTGCATCCGCTTCCAACCACCAGAAGCAAACCCGCCACCGGAAGCATCTTTACCATCTGCATTTTCATCGATTTTCCCCTTTCTTGAAAGATACACACTCATTTATTGTTGTTTGAGTAAAGATCGAAAACCACCCCTTGTCAAGCCTAACATCAGGGCAACCGATGATGGAACTATGTGTTTCCGAATTGCCGGGCGTGGTTGACGAGGCGGCGCAAGTGCGCGAGATATTGGGTACGGTAGATTGCCGCCGTGGCGTGGTTGTGCGACCCGCTCAGGTCGCTGGCGATCTGGGCCTGCTGGGCTTCGGCGGCCTGCGCGAACTGCTCGTATGCCGCCATTATTTGCGCGGTGGCGTAGTCGCAATCCCCCATGGCTGGCGAGAGCGATTGCTGCAGCCGGGTCAGTACGGTGCAGGCGTGTTGGTTCAGTTCCATGAAAGCCTCGATCACCTCGGGCGTAAACCGTCCCGCCTCGCGGCGATGGCGCTCTCGACTGATCTCGGCCATTCGGGCGGTGTGGTCGCTGATCCGTTCCAGATGGTCAATCCCTGCATAAAGCAGGGGAATGCGTGCGGATTGATGGGGCAAAAGCGGATTCTTGGTCAGGCTTTCGAGGAAGCTGTGCAAGGCCAGCTTGAGGGTGTCGAGCAGTTCCTCATGATGCAGGCTGGCGCTGATGAGGCGTGCATCGCTGGCGACAAATAACGGTGCCTGTTGGCGTAGTGCGGCCCGGCACAAGCCGGTAATACGGCTTAACTCCTGCAACGCTGCCTGCAACGCTGCCTCCGGTTTCGTCAGTAGGGCGCGGTCAAGCAGGGAGGGCGGCTCGACATCACCCGTTCCCGGCACGATCCGGGTAACAAGGGCGGCCAGCATCGGGGTAAACGGCAAGGCGAAAAGGGCGGTAACCGCCATCTTGAGCACGTTGGCCAGGGCGCATTGCTGGATAAGTTGCTGCTGGACCATGGCGGGATCGGCACCCTGTAACGACGTCGACCACAAGAGGGGAATGGCGCGATAGATCAGCGGAGCGCTGGCCATTCCGATGATCGCGCTGAATAGATTGAAAACGAGGTGCGCCACGGCACTTCGGCGGGCGGCGGGTGGGGCGTGGATCGAACCGAGCAGTGCGGTGGTGCAGGTGCCGATGTTGGCACCGATGATGATCGGCCAAGCCTGCTCAATGCCGGTCATCGCGCCCGCCGTGATCATCGCGAAGACCATGCCGATAACCGCTCCGCTGCTCTGGATGACGGCCGTTATCAAGGTGGCCAGCGCCACCCCACTGAGCAGGCCGCTGAAGGTTGCTCCGTCGGTATACAGCAGTAAGCCCGCCAGGTCGGAGCGGAAGGGGCGGATCGCGGCGCTCATGCTGTTGAGACCAAGGAAAATGAGACCGAATCCGAATACCGTGACGCCTAACGCCCCGGACCGCCCGGCAGGTCGTAGCACCCGGAGCAGCAGTCCGGCGGTAATCGCCAGCCAGCATACATCGCCGAGCTTGAAGGAGAACATCAGCATGGACAGTGTGGTGCCGATGTTGATGCCCAGGACAAGCGGAATGCTCTGGGCCAGGGTCATCAGTCCGGCGCTGATGAACCCCACCAGCATCACCGTGGCGGCGCTGCTTTGGATTAACATACCCAGGGCGCTGCCCAGCGCGAGACTGCCGAGCGGGTGGTGGGTTGCCCGTTCCAGCAGGCGACGCAACGAGTCGCCTGCCGCGTGTTGCAGTCCGCTGCTCATGATGTTCATGCCGGTGACGAACACCGCCAGTCCGGCTAGAACGTCGAGGATGGCGATCATTAATCCTCCTCAGGTTGGCGACGAGTTCGGTAGTGCGATGAAACCGTGGGCTGGATCGGGGTTGAATGGTCATGACGGGCTCGCAGATGGACGGCATCGGGATCGATCAGGAAGGGCGGCTGATGCTCGATCATACCGATTTCCCGCAGATGGTTGAGTGCCCGTTCGCAGTGCGAGAACACGTCGCGGCAGTGCAAGGCGATGGCAGGCGGGATTGCCTGTTGTGCGATTGCGCCCTGAAGGTCGGCGGTGGCGGTGATGATGGCGTGCCGGGTGGTCTCGCACTGCGCCAGGATGCGTTCGCTGGACGTCCGTGTGTTGGCGGGATTACCAGTGATCTCACGGCTCACGGTGTCAAGCAAGGCGGTGATGGCGGATAAGACGGGGGTGACGGGGAAGGGCGAGGGACGGGAGAGGGTTTTTGTGAGTGCGTGCAGGTGGTCGCCGATCCGTTCCACGTCGGAAACGCATTGGTGCAGGAGCAGGATCATCATGGCCTGATGCTCATTGAGCTGGCGTGATGCCAGTTTTTTAAGGTAGCGCTGGGCGGCGGGCTTGAACGCATTAATTGCCGATTCGAGGTCGTCAGGCGTCGTGCTTAACTTGACGGGCGCAGGAATCGCTAATGCACTCGCCATCGTGCGTGAGAGTCCCGTGGCCATGCGCCGGATCTCCTGCAAGACGGTTTGCAGGGCACGCTCCGGAAAGGGCTGGTCGCGATAATCCAGCAAACTGTAAGGCAGCGGGAAGGGCTTTTCCTGTTTTCGGATCATTCGCACGACGGATATCGCCCACGCAACGAACGCCACCACCGCGATGGCGGCGGACGGAATCGGCGATGGCGCATGCACGAGGCATACAGCCACCAGCCAGAGCGGCGCGGGAAGGCGGGCGAAACTAACCGCGACGGCGACGATGGCACCCAGCGCCAGCACCGTGGGTGGTGTTGCTTCCAGCGGCGAAAGTGTTCGCAGCAGTGACGTGCCGATGCCGGCGCAGCCCAGGCCGATGAGTGCCTGTCCAAAACTGCGCCAAGCAGGCGCGTGGCGCGGGAGCATGGCGAGGATCAGCCCGGTGATCAGGATCACCTGCCTCAGGGCATCCGGCAGATGACCGATGGCAATGGCGGGGGCCAGCATGCCCGCGCCCATCCCCATGGCCAGTGTGAATGCCTGGTATGGCGAAAGCAGTCCGGCCAGCCAGCGCTGCTTGATGTACAACGCCCCATGCCGTCCCTGCAGGCTCATGCCAGCAACGATCCCCGCCAGGATGTGCAGGAGCGTCCGGTGCCGGAACCTTTCGCTGAAGGCCGAAACGTGCGGTGCGAGAAGGCTGCCAGTATGGCGCGACCACTCATCCAGCCCGAAGATGATCAGCCCGATGGCGGCGAGTATGGTAATGCCACTTCCTAACATGATGTAAGATACCCAACGATCGCCGGACAGACATCGGTTAGTGCCTGCACATGGTCGAGAATGGCGGGGCTGCCGGGGCCGCGCACAATGCAGGGCACCGGATTTTGCGTGTGGGTGTGGACGGACATATCCTCGATATTCCCGTGGTCGCTGGTCAGCAGCAGCAGGATCCCGGCCTGGTCCAGCAGGGGGCATAAGGCATCAAGGAACCGGTCGTACATGTGCAGGATGGCTTCCGCCTCCTGTATGTCGCCGCGATGTCCACTGTGATCGGTACGAAAATACTCGAACAAGGTAAAATGGTGTTGTTGGGCGATGCGGGAAAGATGCGTGGCCGCCGCTTCAGGGGTTATCGTCGAGCCAGTATAGCCACGCGGACGCAGCGTTTCCCGGGTTAGATCGTGTGCTACGGCCTGATCAGTAAAGAGTTTGTCGCGCCGCCGCACATCGCCGAAGGCGCTCAGGGCGGCCACCGTGGTCACTGACTTGATACGCATGGTGTCGACATCGGCCACCGTTTCGGCGCAATACCCGTTGGCAAAGGTTGAGGAGAGGCCAACCGCCTGGAGCTGCCGGTAGATACTGTTGGGCTTGATAAGGTCACACAGCGCCGGTCCCGGGAAGCCTTCCATGTGACGTCCTACCCGAGCGGGGGCATTGATGCCGGTGAATAAAGCGGTTTGCCCGGTAGCGCTCTGGGGCAGGCCGGGGACACCCAGTGTGGCATCGATCGGCGTGCAATTCTCCGCCAAAAGGCGCATCAGCCGGGGGCAGACCTGGCGGCGAAGCGGAGTCGGTACAGAGGGCGGGGGCATACCCAGCCCATCCACAAAGAGCATGAGTACGGCAGGCTGTTTCATTTGACGATTTTGAGGATGTCCCGAAAGCGTTCGTGTCCTGCGGTACGCATCAATTCGAAGAGAGCGGTTTCCACCGTCGTCATGTGACCTTGTCCCGAACCTACGGAATGGCGTCCGCAATCGCGGATCTTCTCCAGGCCGATGGCGTGATCCAGTGGACGGCGCGAGGAGACCGCATCGGCCACCACTTCCACGGCATAACTGTCGCGGATCAGTTCCACGGCGGTCTGGTAGACGCAGACGTGCGTTTCAATACCGGCAATCAGGACCTGGCGACGTCCACTGGCGGCCAAGGCCTGGGTGAACGACGTACACCCGCCGCAACTGAAGCTGTTTTTGGTAAAAGGGGTTGCGGGCTCCAGTAGGGATCGCAAGGCGGGGATGGTCCGCCCCAGTTTATCGGGCGTCTGTTCAAGCCAGAAAACCGGGATCTGTAGACTTTTCATACCTTGAACCAGCTTGGTCAGATTCCGGACCAGTGTTTCGCGTTCATGCATGGCCGGTTCCAACTTTTCTTGGACGTCAATCAACACCAGCGTCGTATTGTTCGAATTCAGCAACATAAGGAGCCTCCTGTTTCAGTGTCTATAACTAATTCCTAACTAACAGAAATCAGGGGCACGATTATCCACAACGCAGCGACCGGTGTTGACCCCGGCACTCCCCCCTGGAATTCAGGCACCGACGACGTCCATGGCGATCTGCTCCCACTGGGTCAAACGCGAGGGATCGTTACAGACCGTGCTGACGTCCTTCAGGATCAGCTCGCACGGGGTGTTGTACCGCCGACAGATTTCAACGGTTTCCTCCAGATCTTTGCGCACCAGCGCCGCATCGAACGAGCCCATCGCCACGTACGACGGATTCGGTTTGGCGGAGAACACGTAGTCGCCATGGATCTTCTCGGCCGCAATCTCCTTATTGGCCCAGGGACTGATCGAGATCTTGCGAACATTCTTGATCTGGCGCACGATATCGATCTTGTTGTGCAGCGGCTCGCAGCAGCCGTAGTAGACGAGCCCGTAGCGTTCGAGCAGCGGTTTCAGCGGGATGATGTCATACTCCTCCTGCATCGCGGGCGAGACCTCGGAGAACATCTGTGCCATCGAGAACACCCAGGTGTCCTTGGCCGTGGCTTTCTTTCCGTCATAGTGAGCAGACGGCAGCTCATCGCAGAATGCCCCCGTGCAATGAATTTCGGGCGGGGCCGCCTCGAGCAGTCCGTGCGCCTCGTACTGGTCCAGCACCCCGCTCTCCATCTCGACAAACTTATTGATCAAGACCGTGACATACTCGGGACGGTCGATCAGGTCATAGAGCATGCGTTCAGGCGAGATCTTGGTCGATATCAGATCCCACAATCCAGAGTGACGTCCGATGCCAGTCAGTCGTACAGGCATGATCCCGTCGAAAAGCGCACTGACCAGCTCAAGCCGCCGCTTATCCAGCTCGGGATCCACCTCGATCACCGGCGTCTTCAGCGCCTGGACGTCAGCAATCGTCGCCAACTGGGCGGTGAAATGCTGCGACAAGCCCTTGCGCTCAACCTCCATCGCGGGTCCAAGACGATCATTGCGGACTGTTTTGCTGATGCTGAAGTAGGGCAGAATCACCATATCCGCCTTGAAGTGATCCCAGGCGTAGATCGCCATGCGCAATCGACGCTCCACGTCCTGGAGCAATCCTTCGCGATTCACCATCCGGTCCTCACCCCACCCAAGTTCATGCCAGGGGAGCTGCTCGATCCGTACCATCGGCCGTGTCTGTTTCAGGCCGTTCAGCCGCCGCCATCCGTCAATTGTTTCCTTCTGCCTAGGCAATGCGGCAATGTCCGCATAGCGTTTGGCAAGTTCCCGGATCACCGTTTTCCCTTGTTCGTTGTCCATCGTCACTCCCCTAATGTTTAATACACCGCCTCAAGCGTACAGGTTACCCCGGTCGTGACTCGATCAGCATCCAGCTCGATCATCAGTTCATTCTCGCCCGGTTTCAGCAATTCCAGCGTCGTGGTCTTTAACGGGATCAGCGTGTTGCGCGCATTGCGCCAGCGGCCCGGATCAATACTGACAGCCATGATCCTCGTCCCGTTGAGCAGCACACGCATACCCCCTCCGACATCCATATCCCAAGTCAGCAGGAGTTCCTTGACCGCGGCAGGATCCGCAATTCCGAACGACCGCCGGACCTGCGGTTGATCGGCCACCAGCGTGTCGACCAGTCCGACGGGCACCGGTGCCCCCTGCCCCGCAGCGGACGCCTGCGACGACGGACGGGGGGTTGGCGAAAAATACACAAAACCCATACGACCCTGGAGGGTATAACCGCCTCTGACCAACGGGTCACCCTCGCCCTGGGGGGGCGTACCGACGGGCACCAGTTCAAGGCTTTTCTGGTTCCGCCGGGCGGCCCGATGTAACTGGCCGGCCATGTCCTTGACGAGGGGATCCGGCACCTTCATCAGCGCCTCGACGGCAGCCTGGCACTCGGCAAAGCGCTGTTGCCGGTACATTGCCAGAGCGGGCTGGATAGCCATAGCCGCCGGGACCTCCTTGCCAAAGACACTGTGTTTCCGACCGAGGATCCCAAGCTCCTTGTTGCCTCCGAGATAACCGAGGGCGAACGCCGCAGTGGACCAGTTCGGTCCCGGACTGATATAATTACCGTAGCCGAGATCCCCTTCACGGACGTGCGGCAGAGGCTGCGTCACAAAGGTTCCATCCCATCGACGAGCCAGATCACGGTAACTGTTGAAGCGGCTCCAGAAACGACTGAAATTCTCATGTCCGCTCAGGCCTGCGCCCAGCGGCGTCCATAGCTGGTTGAAGAAGTTACCGGTATGCCCGCCCTCGAAGGCACCGAGATTGGCACTGGCACACAGTTGGGCAAACCACTGGGCCACTGGCTCCGTGTCGAGCAGATTAAAGGCCACGGCGGCACTTCCGTTTTTGCCATTACAGGCTGAATCCGCATCCGGCGCGTGGTCTCCATACGGAATGCCGCCACGGCCAGCATAGTTGCCATAGAAGGCAATCGCATGCGCAAGGGCCATCTCGTCGAACGGCACCCCGCACTGACGCGCCAGGATGAGCGATTGAAAGGCGATCAGCCCCGCCTGGTTCATCGAACCATAGCCAGGCGGAATGCGTCCCTCGACAGACTTGTGCCCCCAGGTTCCGGGGTTGCATTGCCCATTGGCCATGCGCTCGCTGTACTCCTGGATCCGCGGCAGCACCTGCTCATCGCCCGTGGCAAGGTAGTATTCGCAAAGAAACAGATTGACGTATCCCCAACGCCAGGTGTTATGTCCGCCTGGCGAGAACGGCTCGCTGGAGAGGCGGCTGGCGGTACGCCGCACAGGCTCCAGGTACCGCTCATCCCCGGTGGCCAGCAGGAATAGGCCATTGATGGCGCCAATCATTCCACTATCGCCTTCCGCTGGCATATTCGCTGCCACCTTCTCGGCCGCCTGCTTGACGATGCGTGCCGTCTTGGGGCAATCGAACGGAGCCGTCGGCGCATAATCACCCATCACGGCGAGGGCCAGCGTCACCGTATCCACCTCGCCATCGCGCCAGCGAAGCAGCGGCAGCCTGCCCTGCCCGGCATGGCTCTCGGCCTGCGTGATCGCACGGGCAAACGCCAGCCGGGCGTCCGCCGTGAACCGTTCCGGTGCCTGGCCGACCGCCGAGGCCACCCCCAGGATGATATCGTAGGGACGCAGGATGCCGTCTGCCGGGGATCCTGGCTCAACAGATTTGACCAGAATTTCACGGCTCTCGGAGGAATCCGCCTTGCGGGGGTCATTCCCGGCCATCCAGCCACGCATCCCGGTCGGCCCCAGGTTCTGGGTCAGATGCCAGCCCCGCACACCGGGATAGGGAACCGGCGTTTGGTATTTGTCCAGCCGACTGAAATAGGGTTCTTGCGCACAAAGCAGGGTGGCGGCGGTTAAACCGATCATCTGCACCATCACGCATCGCCGATTACTCAACATGAACATAACCCACGGCCTCCCTGAGTGCTTCCAGTCGTTTCTGAAGATGCTCACGACGAGCCACCGCATCGCGGTCCTGGCGACTGGTCAGTTCGTTGAGTTCAGCCGCTTCCTTCGCTATACGGTCCTGCAGGACCGGCAGAATCGGGGCGGCGTCGGTGCCGAATGTCTTGATCGCCGCGATGCAGTCATCGAACAGTCCCGGTCCACGCATGGTCTTGTTCATCAGGCCGGGCAAGCGAGGTACCAGCTCCTTGACCCTGAGCGTGGCAAGCAGGGTCAACGCTTCCGCCTGTCCGCTCGCCCCGAACATGGTGTCGCGGTCGGGCTGCCAATCGAGGTGCGCCAGGAGATCGGGCGCAAGTGCCCGCTGGAACGATTCCTCCGACTGCGCGATCCACTGGATAACCGCCCCCTTGCCGCGTGGCAGGGGATTGCGCAGTGCCTGCCGGAACATCGGGATCAGGGTTTCGTCCTCGAGGCTAGCTAGCCCGTTGATTTTCCCGATAACGGACAGCGCCTGGTCGGCCAGATACTCGTCCTTGTCGACGCCGAGCCCGAGCACCACCTCGGCTACCCGTCCGTCCAGCACTTTCAATGCGCCCAGCAAGGATAAAGCGGCACTGCGCACGATCACCGCAGGATCGCGGGCAAGACGAAGCGCATCCTCAAGCAGTCGCTCGGCGAATCCCCGCCGGATGCTATCCTGCGCGGTGTTCTCATCCAGCACCTGCGGCTTGAACGTCTTCCACTCCTGCACCTGATGCATGATCATCCGGCTGAATGCCTCGAGTGCCCCGGCCCGGCGATTGGGATTTTCGGACGCCAGGGCCTGCATCAGGGCATCGATAACCCCCTCCCCCCGTCGTCCGAGTTCGGACGCGGCACTGAGGCGCAAGGCGGGGTTCCACGAATCCAGCATCGCCAGCAAAACCGCATCCGACAGCCCGGCGGCCGCCTCCGGGGAAGGTACTGGAGTGACCTGGTCGGGATAGGTCTGCGGGCATTGTGCAGAAATTTTAGCGAGTGCGGCGTTCATCGCCTGGTGCGTGTCTTGACGGTCTCCGGTGCTGGCAAACACTGCGGTAGAGATAAACAGAGCGGCACAACCCCACCTTAGATATCCAGGCTTCTCCATTTCATCACCCTTTCGAAGACATCTCACGCAGCGACATGCCACAGATCCCGACCAACCGGATAAACTCGTCGTGGAGCATATCGGCCAGCGGCACATCCAGATCCCAGACGATATGCACCGTCTGCCTGACACGGGCACGGGTCTGGCGGCGTTGATCCAGCAGCTCATAGAAGGTCGGCAAGAGGGTTTCTGCACGCTCTGCCGACTCGATGACCACGGCGGCACGGTTATACCATACCGTTTCAAAAATGAACTCGTCAGTGATCAGGGGGTCATCCGTCCCGACATGCAGCACGTCAAGGGGGCAGCGCCCCCGCGGAAGACGGGGCAGTTGATGCGGGAGGGCCGCGGCAGCGGCCGGATCCGACGTCAGATAAACAAAGGTATCACCACGCCGCACCAACCACGCCAGGTCGTCTGCCTTTGACCGGCATGACACAGGCGGCATGGGGCATAACACCGGCAACGGGGAAAGGCTGCTGACGAATGAACTCGGGATTGGCAAGGGTAGGTATGCCTCATCCACCCGGTTGATCCGCTGCAGGTAATCAAGAACGACCCCCACCAGCCCGGCCAACAAGAAGCAGCGAAGGAGTCCCAGGAGCAAGGCGTCCAGCCGGTTTGCCAACATCACCACCGGCTCAGGCAGCACAACGCCCTTCTCATCCTTCTGTTCCAGTTCGCCGCTTTCCACACCGCCGGCCTTCTCCGTCGTATCTAACTGCGACTCCAGACTGTTATCGTCCGCTGGCATCGCCGAGCGCTTCTGCTTCTGCTGCTTCCAGCCAGGCGTCCCGGCTTCCTCGCTGCTTTCGACATACTTACGATCCGCCTCATCCAGTCCCGCCATATCCATGAAGTCGGAACGGCCATCTTCAGCAAAACGAATCTGGGCCACATCATCGGCACGTTCGTCCTCGGCCATTTTCCGGGCCTCCGCCTGGCGGGCATGCGCGGCAGCAATCGCCTCGCTCTGATCCACCTGCAAGCGGTTGACATGGATCCACGAATTGAGTTGCGCGAAAACCAGCGCCACGAAGGCGACGACCACCGCATAGTGGCAAAGCCAGCGTCGCGGACGCCGCCGGTAATGCAGCAGCCAGAGCAGCGGAACAACCAGCGACAACAACACGCTGATGTACCCGAAAACACTAAACATCGAAAACGTCAAACCGTAACCTCCCTGAATCTAGGACGCCCGACTCCCGTCGCTCGACGCCCGCCCCTTCTCGCCCCATCCCCCCTCGTCCCTCGACCCCCGCCACGTCCCCTACTTCCTTGCTTTCGTCACCGCATCATCCCACTGGTTGAAGGCATAAAAGACCAGGTTGATGCCCAGGTTCATGGCACTCTGGCGCATCTCCGGCGTAACATCGGTATAGCCCTGCGATTTCCAGGCGTCATTCATGTCGCCCGGATGATAAAAGACCATCCACCGCCCCTCATGCTTCATCCCCAGCGCTCGCTTGCCGCCATGATGCCAGAATTCCGGGGCACCATTGGGAAAGCCGTTCGGCAACTGGTAGATCATGTCGTCATCGGCAATATCCAGCAAAGTCTACAAATGAACGGTGGAAGATGGCACTCCCCGCATCCACAATCAACATGCCGCCCTTAAGGCAGTATTCACGCAGGATCTCCGCGTCCTTGCTCGTGACACGCCCCATCCCTGCATTGCCGGTCAGGTAGACAAACGGAGGGAACCCGTCATCTGGATACTTGCGCAAGAGGGCGATCGAATGACTTTCGCCCTTGTTGGCGATCTTATTGAATCCGGTGGCCTGTGCAAACGCACGCAGGAAGTTGATGTCCGCGCTGGAACCGTCCATCCCGTCATCCCAGCCCGCGCCGCCGTGATCCAGCCGGATGAAACGGATCTTGTATTTGTCCATGCCGGCAGGCCAGCCGCCTTCCGTTCCACCGCCCTTACCCGGTTTCCCCGCCTTGGCATTGGCCGAAGCCACGTAGGTGACCTGCGTCTTTTCCTCCATCTCCTGGTCAACCTCGGTATCGTCCAGGTCCGGAACCTCGAAGATGATCGCCGAGTTCGGACGCAGACTGAGCTTATTCTTCTTTTTCTTCTTGGGCTTGGCCATCTGGACCATAGCCACGACCGGATCACCACTCCCCTTGGGAACACGGTAAGCCTCCACGCATCCGCCGAACTCCATAAGCCAGGGGATCACAACCAGGATCAGAATATGCGTGACGGCACTGTGGTAAAGGCTACGGCGCTGATGCGGATCGCGTCCGTGCGTCCGAAGATCCTCAAGCATCCGGTCGCCGTCCATGGGTGCCCCGGCCAGGCCAGTGAACGCATTATATACCGAACGGCTGCGCAGCATGACATGCAGCCAGAAGACATACAGGGCCGTCCCCAGCGCAGGCAGGCACACCCGCCACCAGAGCAGAATGATGGTAGCCGGATCCTGCTGCTGTCCACCGATCTCAAGTCCCTTGCCATTATCCGCCGCAAGGATGGCGAATCCTGCCGACCAGACCTGCCAGACAAAAATCGCCACCAGGGGATACACCACCAACAGAGACGAGCGGAGGAGTTTCCAGGTGAACGCATTACGCCAGAGGCTGAGCAAGCCGCATAGCGCACAGACGACACTCAACGCGCCCAGCAGACGAAAACACACCAGCAGCGTAACGGTCGTCCCTCGTTGTTCGAATAATCCAAGGACATCGGGGTTCGAGGACAGAAACCGCATCAGAAGCGAAGGACCGACCAATACCGCCAGCACCCCCAGGCCCAGCAGAGACATGGCGGCAACGCTGACCACCCGCGCCTTGCCGACTGACGCATGCACCGGGATTTCCCCGATCCGCGTCTCTGGTAGCTCTTTCTGTATGGTTCGTCTCATGCGTTCACTCAATCATTACGTCAACACTGTTTACCGCTCCGTCCGCGTAAAAGGCAGGGTGCCAACGCTAGAAAATATCGTCGTCAACCTTTGGTACGGCAGGGCCTTCGGCTTTCACATCCAACTCCTTCTCGATGGCGGATTTAGGACGCGCCGGTGCGGCGGGGGTCCCCGCTACAGGCGTCACCGTTTTCGGTGCCCCAGCCGCAGGCGCTACCGATTTCGGGGCCCCAGCCGCAGGCGTTTCCGTTCCCGGCGTCTCCGCTTCCGGGGTTTCAGCCTCGGTCCCTGCTGTAGCAGCAGCAGCCCGTGTACCGCCCCCCGCAAACTTGCCACTGATATCCTGCGGGGTTAACCCGTACCCTGCGGCGATCTCACGGATCGACTCCGTTGCCTCTTCGACCGCCGCCTTGACTTGCTCTTCCTTGGTCATGCTGGCTTTATCCGCACCGAAGACCGTCGTCATCAGATAAGGAACGCTCGAGGCGGATATCACCACCGCATGGACCACCAGCGTGAACACGATAATATACTTGAGTCCCTTCCCCTGGAACTGCTCCATCAGCAAATCAGGGGTCACTTCATTAATTTTATGGTCGGCCATATTTGAATCTCCTTTTCACATTCACTACTCATCCAGATCCCCAACCGCCTCAATAATACCGCCTGCCTCGGCAATGGCCTGCAGCACGGGCTCAAACGTCTCCTTCGGCAACTTCGCATCGCACTTGAACTGCACATGGCGCTGATCATCGGAAATCGTACTGGTCAGCAAGGCCCTGACCCCCCACTCGACATCCTTGGCAGCGTTGACCGGCACCCCGTCGAGATAGATCCGACCGTTAACATCAACAGCCACGCGGGCGACGACCGTCGATTCGACCTTCTTCACATGCGCCGAGCGCGGCGATATCAAATCCACATCCGGCTCCTTGGATACTTCGCTGCAAACCAGAAAGAAGATGATCAGGAGAAAGGCAATATCGCCCATGCTGGCAACCGGCACCGGCACCGTCCTGCGTTTCTTTTTTAGCGCCATTACTTCTCCTCCGCCTCGACAATCGCCACCACCCCGCCATTGGAGCTAATCGCAGCCAGCGCCTTGAAATAGTTCTCATAAGGCGTCCCGCGGGCGGATTCAAGCATGATGACCCGCTGGGCACTCTCCTTCTGCGCGAGCTCCAGAGCCGCCAGGCGGGTGGTGAGATCCTCCATACTGACGGCCTTGTCATTGAAGAAAATCTCCGCCCCGCGCAAGTTGACAATCGGGGTTTTCTCGGATTGGGCCTGCGCCGCCTTTTCGCCCGAAGGAAGATCTGCCGGAATCGATTTGACCTTCAGCAGGGTTGTCGCCACCATAAAGTAGACAATCAGCAGAAACGCGATATCCGAAAACGAATCCGTCGGGATTGCGCTAATCCGATTCTTTTTTTCTTTGCGGTTCTTCATGCGTATAGCAGACTTCCGGCGATTGACCTGATCGG
>JFJP01000028.1_pt1 | contig 22476 bp, 16 predicted proteins | sample 431651 | NCBI WGS metagenome assembly JFJP01 (sample SAMN02602958, study PRJNA72255) | Microbial mat metagenome, whole genome shotgun sequencing project. | biome: fresh water; feature: sink hole; material: water; isolation source: purple microbial (photo- and chemosynthetic) mats found in...
AGATCTTCGACAAGGATGGCAATCCGCTGAAGGGTGCGGACAATGCCGACTACATCTCCAATGACAACGACTTTGCCTCCCTGATCATCGGCAAGGAGGATGGCAAGCTCTACATGGTGTCCCACTTCGAGCTTTCCCCTGGGGCCATGTACATCACGGAGCTCAACCAGGACAAGGCCACGGGCAAGCTGACGCCCGTGAATACCCGGAACATCGACTTCAGCGGCTTCGGCGGCGGCTGGGTGCACTGCGCGGGCAGTGTGACCCCCTGGGGTTCCCACCTGGGCTCCGAGGAATACGAGCCCGATGCGCGCCAGGTGAAGGCCAGCGGCTATCTGGAGAAGGACGGCTACGGCAACTCCCAGGCCCTCTACTTTGGGCTCGATCCCAACGGTACCGGTGCGAACTACTTCAGCAATGGCGGTCTGAACGCCTACAACTACGGCTGGCAGATCGAGGTCAAGGTCAACACCTTCAACGATGTCACCCCCGCCAAGCACTACTCGATGGGGCGCTTTGCCCACGAGCTGGCGTACGTGATGCCCAACAAGAAGACGGCCTACATCTCCGATGACGGTGCCAACGTGGCCCTGTTCCGCTACGAGGCCGACACGGCCGAGAACCTGACCTCGGGCGAGCTCTTCGTGGCCAAGTGGGAGCAGACGGGTGCCACCAACGGCGGTACCGCCAACCTCTCCTGGATCAGCCTGGGCAAGGCCACCGATGCGGAAATCAAGGCCTATATCGACCAGAAGATCACCTTCGCCGACATCTTCGAGACCGCCACTCCCGATGGCACCGGCATCGTCCCCGAGGGCTTCACCGCCATCAACACCACCACCGGCCTGGAATACCTCAAAGTCAGGCCCGGCATGGAGAAGGCGGCCTCGCGCCTGGAGACGCGCCGGTACGCGGCCATGAAGGGCGGCACCACCGAGTTCAACAAGATGGAAGGGATCACCCTGGACCCGGACAACAAGGTGCTCTACGTGGCCATGTCTGTGATCGCCAAGGGGATGAAGGACAACGATGCGACCTTTGACAAGGGCGGCCCCAACCACATCCGCCTGCCGGAGAACAAGGGCGGCACGGTCTATGGGCTGAAGCTGGATGCCAACTACGTGGCGACCAAGATGGAGGGTGTCATCTCCGGGATTCCCAAGACCTACCCAGCGGACAGCCCCTTCGCCGCCAACAAGTGCGATGTGAACGGCATTTCCGAACCGGACAACGTCACCTTCATGCCCGGCTACAAGACCCTGATCATCGGCGAGGACACGGGCAACCACCAGAACGACATGATCTGGGCCTACAACGTGGAAACCAAGGCCCTCACGCGCATCCAGACCACGCCCTTTGGGTCCGAGACCACCTCGCCCTACTTCTACCCGAACATCAACGGCTGGGCCTACCTGATGAGCGTCATCCAGCATCCCTACGGCGAGTCCGACCAGGGCAAACTGCCGGCGGCCGAGGCCAAGCGGGCCTACACAGGCTACATCGGGCCCTTCCCGGCCATGAAGTAGGCGACACGAACCTGAGAGAAGAAAGGGGGGGACAGGCCCAGTGCGTGTCCCCCCTCGGGTTGGGGCTTTCCGAAGGAGACAGGACATGAGTGGCATCAGGCTGGGAGGGATCGTAACCCTCGGGATTCTGCTGGCGGGACTGATCGGGTGCGGCGGCAACAAGACCACGGTGCCGCTGAGCGGTGCTGTGGGCGTGGGCGTGGACATGGATCTGCGCTCCAAGAGCATGGTGAACGAGGCTGCCTACATTCCCCCCATGTGCTGGACGAAGACCGAGGGCGCCAATGGCGCCGTCCACAACGCCTGCTATACCTGCCACACCAAATCGGTTGAGCCCAACTACTCCAACGACCAGGAACTGCAGTTGAGCTATGACTTTCCCGAGTACGCCCGCACCAACCGCTGGTCCAATCTTTTCCAGTCCCGCGAAGCCAAGGTAGCGGCCATCAGTGACGGAGAGATCCTCCAATACGTGCGCCAGAACAACTACTGCGATGGCGCCAAGACCATCCTGGTGGCCGATGTCCTGAAGAACGTGCCCAAGGGCTGGGATTTCAACGGCAATGGCCGGTGGGATGGCTACACGCCCGATGCCTATTTCGCCTTCGATGGTGAAGGCTTCGACAAGCATCCCGACGGGGGCTATACCGGCTGGCGGGCCTTTGCCTACCATCCGCTGCCCAGCACTTTCTGGCCCACCAACGGGTGGGTCCGGCACCTTCGACCTCGCGACCTACAAGATCAATCTGGCCATCGTCGAGGCGCTGATCAAGCGCAGTGATATTCCCATCACCGCAGTGGATGAAAAGCGCTGGGGGGTGGACCTGGACAAGAACGGGTCGCTCGGGCGTGCCACCAAGGTGCACTACGACTGGGCCCCTAAGCAGGGGAGGACCATGTCCTTCGTGGGTCAGGCCGCCCAGGAGCAGGCGGCGGGCCGGGTGCATCTAGCGGCGGGACTCTACCCGGAGGGCACTGAATTCCTGCACAGTGTCCGCTACCTCGATGTCACCCAGGAGGGGGGCATTGCCATGGCTCCTCGCATGAAGGAGCTGCGCTACGCCAAGAAGCGTTCCTGGCTTTCCTACCTGGAGCTGCAGATGGCGGCGGGCGATGAGTTGAAGGAGAAATTTGACTATCCGGATCGCCTCTCGACCTTCATCGGGGATGTGGAGCAGGGACTCAGCAACGGCCAGGGCTGGGTGTACGCCGGGTTCATCGAAGACAGCCGCGGCAACCTGCGGCCCCAGTCCTACGAAGAGACCACCTCCTGCATGGGCTGCCACAGCGGCCTGGGGGTGACGACCGATGGCACCTTCGCCTTCGCCCGCAAGAAGGAGACCCGGGAATTCCAGGAAGGCTGGTACCACTGGAGCCAGAAGCGGCTTCAGGGCGCGGGCCCCAAGGTGGAAATCGAGGGCGTGGGCGTCTATCCCGAATACGCCTTCTACCTCATGTACAACAAGGCCGGAGATGAGCTGCGGGAGAACCGGGAAGTGCTGGAGAAGTTCTTCACCCCCTCTGGCGAGATCAAAACCGACAAGCTCAAGGAACTCAACGACGATGCAACCCTGCTCCTCAACCCCTCGCCTCAGCGGGCCCTGACCCTCAACAAGGCCTACCGGAGCATCGTGACCGACCAGAGTTTCATCCATGGGCGGGACGCCACGGTGACCCCGGTCGCCAACGTTCACAAGATCGTGACCAGGAAACAGACCACCGGGATCGCCAAGGAAGTGAACACCCTGGGCTCCGGGAGTTCGTTCAACGGCCCAAAGATCGCCGCCAATACCGCCGCCACGCTGCCACCCCTTACGGCCCAGGAGGCCACGCAGATCACGGGCACCGGCATGGGCGGCCCCGATGGCAAGGTCTATTCCGTTGCCGCCGATGGCCTGATCTACAAGAGCAGCTACAGCATGGAAGGGGTGGCCTTTCCTTTCCCAGACCGCCTCACCGTGCCCGCCCAGACCATCGTGCCGCTGAGCAAGATCCCCTCCTGCTACAGCTGTCACCGCTTGGACTATGCTGTGCCCGGCGAGAACCTCGCGGGTCGCGCGCTCTACGCCCCCCCCGTGCTGGGCGGCAGCGAGGAGGGCAAGCTCCAGCGCCTCACCGAAGCCAGTGTTCCCGATACCACACCCCGGTGGAATCCCGATGGCAGCCGCCTCGCCTGGGTTTCCGGCGCCCCTGGCAGCACCCACATCTGGGTGATGAACAGCGATGGCAGTGGCAAGCAGCAAGTCACCACCGGCGCGGGCATGCAGGCCTGGCCCGAGTGGAGCCCCGATGGCAGCCGCCTGGTGTACTGGGAGTACGTCGAGGCCACCAAGCGCTATGCTCTGCGGACGATCCGGCCCGATGGCACCTCGATCTTCACCCTGGCTGAATCCACGAACATCCTGGATCGTCCCACCTGGCGGCCCGATGGCCAGTACCTGGCCTACGCCGAGGATCGCGGCGGCGATTGGGATGTCTGGGTCGTGCAGAGCGATGGTTCCAGAGCTTGGCGCATGACCACTACGCCCGCCATGGAAACCAACCCCCTGTGGAGTCCCGACGGGATGAAGATCGCCTACAAGATCGCCGCCTCCGGAGCCTACAACCTCACCGAGGAATACTTCCTGGATGTCTCCGGGGGCTTCGATGCCCCGGTCGTGCTGGCCTGGGATGGGCCCCAGTCCATCCAGATGAGCGGCTGGAGCCCCGACGGCAAGTACATCGCCTACACCGCCGAGGCGGTATCCGGCACCTCGGGCCGGGATCGCGTCAGCTACTTGGCCACCATCTCCGAGGTGTCGTTCTCGGGCAGGATGGCCTCGGCCACCCACTCCGAAGTGCTCTCGGCAGTCACGCTGGGGGACCGGGGCGCAGTCTTCTCCCCCGATGGCCGGAAGGTGGCCTTCTGGGGCTGGGATCCTTCCTTCCGGGCCCTGCTCTGGGTCTACGACCTCCAGACCAGGCAGGTGCAGCGGCTCACAACCGAGGGCTTCGATTTCCATCCCCGCTGGAGCCCCGATAGCCGCAAGATTGCCTTTGAATCGAACCGAGGGGGCAGCCTCGACATATGGATCGTGACCCTGGAGTAGGGGCTCAAACCATTCTTCCCATCGAAGGATCGCCCGAAATGGATTCAGAACCGCTTAGCTGGTTTTCCTGCGTTAAGAAAGTTCCCTTCCGCCAGCACCCCACCGACATCCTGAAGGCTCTTGCCCGCATTGCGACACTTAATTTCGGAGCCACCAGGAAACCGTTTTATCAGGATCCTTATCGCGGGAAATTAGGAATACTGGCGGGCTGAGTATCCAAAACGTCCACTCCCAACCGTTTGCATCATTTCTAGGATCCAGAAAACAAGGCCATCACCTCTCATTGTCCTTCCGTTGCACCACGAAGGTTCCTGCTGAGATTGAGTAGGAGAATGGCTCGGGAGGGCCGGATGAACTCCTTGCTCCAACAGAGCTGAAGGTTGGTGGGGAAAAAACTTATGGCCATCTTCATTCCTTGAGGAACGCCTGCTGCGTGCCGATCAGTTCGACAACGAGGCTGATTAATGGTGGGTGGCTTTCAGGCGTTGCTCGTACGGGGGCTGGTGGGGTTGTTCCTACTGGGCTGCACCGCCTGGGCGGGACCGCCTGAGGAAACGGGTGATTCGCTGCTGCGGAACTGGTCACCCAAGGAATATGGCGCCGAGGCCCAGAACTGGGCGCTCGCCCAAAGTACCGATGGCCTTATCTATGTGGGGAACAATCTCGGCGTAATGGAATTCGACGGCACCCGCTGGCGCTTGATTCCCATGCCAAAGAAAACCACCGTCCGTTCCCTTGGGCTCGGCCAAGACGGTCGAATTTATGTGGGCACCGTGGGCGACCTGGGCTATCTGGAGGGGCGCGGGCAGGGCGAAACGCGCTTCGTGTCACTCCTTCCCAAGCTCGATGCCCGTGCTCGCGAGTTTTCGGATATCTGGGTCACCACACCGACACCTCGGGGAATGCTCTTTCAGTCGCGAGAGTGCCTGTTGTTGTTCGATGGCAACCGCTTCCAACGTTGGCAGGCCGAAACCACCTTCCACATCGCCTTCGTGGTGGACGATCGCATTTTTGTGCGGCAGCGGGAGCTCGGGCTGATGGAATTGCACGGGGACCGCCTGAATCTGGTGCCAGGCGGGGAACGCTTCGCCAAGGAAAGCGTATTCGCCATGCTTTCGATGGGTCCAGGACGGGTCTTCATCGGTAGCCGGAACCAAGGCTGTTTTCTTCTGGAAGCAGGGGCCATGACCCGCTTTCCAACCGAAGCTGATAGCTTCCTGAAGAAAAATCCTCTCTATTCGGGGCTTCGCTTGCAGGATGGCACCCTTGCCCTAGCAACCACAGGTGGCGGGGTGGTGTTCCTGAACCCGCAAGGGCGGATCCGCCACAGGCTCAATCGGGCCTCCGGGCTTCAGGCCGAAAATGTGAAAGCCCTCTTCGTGGATCGCCAATCGGGCCTTTGGCTGGCCTTGGATCATGGCCTATCCCGTGTGGAATGGCCTTCTCCGTTTTCTCAGCTAGATGAACGCCACGGGCTCAAAGGAAACGTTTGGGCAATTCATCGTCATCGCGGCACGCTGTGCGTGGCCACGGGTCAAGGGCTGTTCACCCTTGCGAGAGCGCGGGACCGGGCAATCTTCAAGGCGGTCGAGGGTGTTCAAGTCCAGAACCTCCGTTTCCTTTCAGTGGACGACCATTTGTTGGTGGCAAATGGACAAGGCGTCTTTGAGCTTGGTCCCGATGGCGTGGCGCGCGTGGTTCGCCTTTCGAGCAACGTCGCCATTTCCCTGACGAGGTCACGCAAGGATCCCGCACGGGTGTTCGTGGGGCTCCAGGGCGGGTTGGCTTCCCTTCGCTGGGATGGCACGCGGGGCTGGCGGGACGAAGGGCTGATTCCAGGCTTATCGGATGACTACTATTCCCTAGTGGAGGATGCCCAGGGCGATCTTTGGCTCGGTAGCTCCGCTCGAGGGATTTTTCGCGTGCAATTCCCAGAGGGGTGGACTGGAGGAGCCTCCAAGAAGGTTCAGGTGCAGCGGTTTGATGTCAACGAGGGCCTACCCGCTTCGGTTAACAATCAGGTGGTCGAAATCCAGGGCCAGGTGGTCGCACTCACCGTCAACGGCCTTTACCTATTACACCCGGGGCGCACTCGCTTCGAAGTGGACCCACGGTTCTCAGGACTGTTTGCCGAGGGCACTCGCTGGGTGCAGGCCATCCAAATGGATGACACGGGCCGGATCCTGATGGCCACCACCGACCAGACCCGCCGGGTTTCAGAAGTAGGCTGGGCCCTACCCCAATCGGGCGGCGCGTATAAATGGGACCCCTCGCCCTTCCTGCGCTTCAGGGGCGTGGATATCGTTAGCCTGCTCTGCGAGCCCGATGGCGCACTTTGGTTTGGAGGCCCCACGGGAATGCTCCGATGGGACCCAACTCTCAGCCAGAATGCTGCTGAGATTCCAGCCACCCTGGTGCGGCGGGTGGGTCGGCTCGGGCAGGATTCAGCCCCGGAAGTAACCCAGGGGTCCCAGCTTCCCTACGCAGACAACGCCCTGCGCTTTGAGTTCGCCTCACCCTCCTTCGAGGTCGCAGGGGCGAATCACTATCAGGTGTTCCTGGAAGGCCTCGACAAAACGTGGTCTTCCTGGGGCCCCGAGACCCAGAAGGATTACACCAATCTGCCTCAAGGCACCTACACCTTCAGGGTTCGGAGCAAAGACCTGTACGGTCGGGTTTCAGCGGAGGGGCGCTTCGCCTTCGGAATTCAACCGCCTTGGTACCTCCGGTGGTGGGCGCTCGGAGCTTATTTTGCAGGGTTTTTTGGGTTGATACGCCTGAGCTACCAAATGCGCACGCGGATTTTGCGGGAACGAAATCGGGAATTAGAACTTCGGGTGAACGACTCGACCCTCGAACTCCAGCGCCAAGCCCACGAACTCGCCACAGCCAATGCAGAACTCCGTGCGCTTGATGAACAAAAGAACCAGTTCCTTGGCATCGTCGCCCACGATCTCCGAAATCCGCTTCAGGGAATCCTGATGACGGCTGAAATGATCTACGAAGAGAACGACCCGGAGGAAATCCGCCGGAGAGCTCTGCAAATCGTGAAGCAAGGCACAGGCATGAGCCAACTGGTCGGGCGATTCCTGGATGTCGCGGCCCTAGAGTCTGGCAAAGTGAGCGCCACCCTGGAACAGGCCTCCATGACCTCCCTTGTGAGCGAGGTGGTGGAGCGCCATGCGGCCCGCGCAGAAGAAAAAGACATCTGCCTTGTCCAGATCCTGCCAGACGGCGCATGCCATTGCTGGATCGATCCCAAGCTCACCGGCAACGCCTTGGACAACCTTGTCTCCAATGCCTTGAAGTTCTCGCCGCGTGGCCGAACGATCACCTTGCAAGTCAGCGAATTCCCGGGTGTTGTTCAGGCAAGGGTCGTGGATCAGGGGCCTGGGTTTACTCCTGAAGATAAGGCCAAGCTGTTCGGGCGCTTCACACCCTTGAGTGCACGACCCACCGATGGAGAGAAGTCCGTGGGGCTCGGGCTTTCCATCACCAAACAATTGGTCGAGCTATCCGCTGGACGCATCTGGGTAGAAAGTGAACCTGGGCAAGGCGCTACTTTTTTTGTGGAATTCCCTTCGCACACACCCTGAGTGCTTATGGTTTTTCCTGCGTCTTGAAGAAAATGGCGTCTCTGGATCTTTGCGGCCTGTGCGGAGCTATGCCGACAAAGGACAGGCATCAGCCCTTGCCGATCCCCCACTTCCCGGCACCACCGAGGCCTGCGGCCAGGGTGGCAAGTACGCGGAATAGGGCATTGGGTTGACCCAGCGCCGAAGCTCCGTGGGCCCAGCCTTGTACCAGCGGCCAACCAATCAACGCGAGAAGGACCATCACGGCGGGTAGCATCCACACGCCGATAAGGATCATCGCGCCGCAGATAATTTCCCCCAAGGCGGCACCCAGATGGAGTGCATTGCCCAAGGTGACTGCGCCCCTGGCATGGCGGATGGGGCCAAAGCCTTGGAGCACGGCCAACCCACCCACGCCTATTCGCAGAATCAGCAATGCCCAATCGATGCGGTTCTTCGAGGCAGCCATGGGGCACTCCCGGAAATAGAGAATTGATCCTAGATTTTGCGTTTGATGCTGACAGTAAAAAGCTAAACCACGGAGGCACGGAGAGCACAGAGAAGTCAGGGGGGAAATCCACCAACATTCCGTACTTCAATCTTTCTCCGTGCCCTCCGTGTCTTCGTGGTTCATCTTTGGTTTTTCATTTAAAACTGCATTATCTGGACTGATTGGAGCCCGCATCGAAAACGGCCTTGGGACAAAAATCAGTTGAATGTCCAGCCCTACTTCCCAAACCCAGCGGGCAGCCTGATGCCCAGGTTTTTGACCAGGAACGCCCACATATCCGAGCGCTCGGCGATCTGCTTGCTCGTGGGCTTGCCTGCACCGTGGCCCGCGTCGGTTTCGATGCGGGTAAGGATGGGAGCGGGGCCAGCCTGGGCGGCTTGCAGCGTGGCAGTGAATTTGTGGCTGTGGGCAGGCACCACGCGGTCATCGTGATCGCCCGTGGTCACAAGGGTCGCCGGGTATTTGGTGCCGGGCTTGATCGTGTGCAGGGGGCTGTACTTGATCAGGTTCTCGAAGCCATCCTTGAAGTCGGAGCACATGTAGTCGCTCTGCCAGCCCCAGCCGATGGTGAACCGGTGATAGCGGAGCATATCCATCACGCCCACCGCGGGGATCGCGGCCGCGAAGAGGTCGGGACGCTGGGTGAGGCAGGCGCCCACCAACAGGCCGCCATTGGAGCCACCGTGGATGGCCAGCTTCGCGGGCGAGGTGATCTTCTGGGCCACTAGATACTCCCCGGCGGCGATGAAATCGTCGAAGACATTCTGCTTGGTTTCGCGCTTGCCCTGTTCCCACCAGGTCTGACCGTATTCATTACCGCCGCGGATGCAGGCCAGGGCATAGACGCCGCCCATCTCCATCCACACCAGGTTCGCCACGCTGAAACCGGGACTCATGGCGGCATTGAAACCACCGTAGCCATAGAGAAGCGTGGGATTTGTACCATCCAGGACCAGGCCCTTCTTGTGCGCCAGGAAGAGAGGCACCTTGGTGCCGTCCTTGCTGGCGTAGAAGACCTCTTTCACTTCGTAATTCTCGGGCTTCACCTCGACCTTGGGGGTGCGGAAGACCGAGCTCTTGCCCTTCTTCAGGTCGTAGCGGTAGAGAGTCGGCGGCTGGTTGTAACTGGTGAAGCTGTAGAAGGCCTCGGTGTCTTCGCGGCGCCCACCGAAGCCGGAGAGCGTGCCAATACCCGCCATCTTGACCTCCCGCAGGAACTTGCCCTTCAGATCGTAGAAGCGCACCAGATTGAGGGCATCCACCTTCCAGGTCACGGCCAGTTGGCTGCCGAAAAGGGTGGCACCGGCGATGACGTCCTTGTTCTGGGCCTGGGGGATGAGTTCGCGCCACGCGACCTGAGCGGAATTCTTGAGGTCTACAGCCACGACGCGCTTGCGAGGGGCCTTGCAATCGGTTTCGACGTAGAAGGTGTCACCATCGTTGCCGATCACGCTGTACTGAGCGTCAAAGGCGTCGAAGAGCGGCTGGAAGGCGCTTCCGGGCTTGGTGAGATCCTGCAGCAAAACACAATTCTTGGGGGAATCGCCCTCGTTGATGGCGAGGATGAGCCAGCGGCCATCCTCGGAAACGGCGGGAACGAGGAACCAGTCCGGCTTATCGGGCCTTTCGTAGACGAGGCGATCCTCCACAGCGGCAGTGCCGAGCTTATGGAAACGAATTTTCTGGGACTTATTCACCGCCGTGAGCGCCTCGCCAGTCTTGGGCGCGTCGTAGCAGGTGTAGAAGAAGCCACTACCATCCTTGGTCCACTCGGCGCCGCCGAACTTGCTCCAGGGCACCTCATCCACCAGATCCTGCCCGGTGGCGATATCCCGCACCTTCCAGGTAATCCAATCACTGCCCGCATCGCTAATGCCGTAGGCCAGGAAACGCCCATCCCCGCTGACACTGGTGCCGTTCAGGGCCTTCGTGCCCTTCGTGCTCAGGGTGTTGGGGTCCAGGAGGACGCGCCCCTTTTCCTCCAGCTTCTCGGTCACGTAAAGCACGGATTGATTCTGCAGACCGGAGTTGTGGGTGTAGACGTAGTTTTTCCCGTAACGGCCCGGGGTCCCGTAGCGTTCGTAGTTCCACAGGCGCGTCATGCGTTCCTGGATGCGCGATCGTTCGGGAATGGCGGCCAGATAAGCGCTGGTCACCTCGTTCTGTGCCTTGACCCAGGCCTTGGTGTCGAGGCTGTTATCGTCCTCCAACCAGCGGTAGGGGTCGGGGATTTTTACACCGAAGTAGGTATCCACCACATCCAGCTTGCGGGTGACGGGGGGCGCAGCAAAAAGCGTAGCGGCAGCAAAACAAAGGATCAGCGCGCGAGGCATGGGAACTCCGGAGGTGAAGACACCAGGATAGCGGGGCCCCACCAACAAGCGGGAAGGAGCCGCCATATCCTGATCAAGTCTGACCGCGCCGAGTTCACTCGGTTCGCAGGAGCTCGGCGGGGAGCCAACAGCAGCGCCGCGGTGGAGAGCATCCGCAGGTTTCCGAGGGTTTGCGTTGTCCGCTTTAAGCCTTCCATCCCCTTGTTTTCCGGGGCAAGCAACAAGCCAAGCACCGCACAAAAGGAAGGTAGGCTGGACCGAATTATCGACATGAAACATTTCCTGGAGCACGCCCACTCTACTGGAAGACTCCCACCTGAGTGGGCGGCGGGAGATGCAATGACGTGGTCCTGTGTGTGGTTTCGCTTGGCGGGTGTGACCCTCGCGTTGGGTTCTTTTCTGCAGGCCGGGGAAGAGGTAAAGCCCTTGCCCGATCCCAAGATCCTGTTGGAGCGCATTATCGCCACCGCAAAGGCCCTAAAAGTCCGCCGGGATTCTTACCTGTATCTGGAAGAAGCGGTCGAACGGAAGCTGGATCGAAAAGGACTTCCCAAGCAGACGATCACGCGCACCTTCGAGGTCACGATGGTGCCCAATGGCCAAGTAAAACGCTTGTTAGCGGAGAACGGTAAACCCTTGTCCGAGGAGCGCGCCAAGGCCGAAGACAGTCGGATCCTCGCCCAATTGAAGGAGTTGGAGGCCCCATTACCCGAACCCGATGCGAAGAGGAAAGCCAAAGAGGGAAAGGAAATCATGGTCACCATTCCGGACCTTCTTGCGGTGCTCGACTTCGTAAAAATCGAACGCACGAACCACAAGAACCATCCCGTGCTGATGATTGAATTCCGGCCACGAAAGGGAGCCAGCACCTCGGGCTTGGCGCAACGGCTTGCCTCTAAATGGGAAGGGCGCCTGCTGGTAGAAGAAGACACCGCCCAGGTCGTGCAAGCCGAAGGTCGAATGGTGGAAAGTTGTTGGGTGGGTGGAGGCCTGGTGGGTTCCTTGGCACCGCCTTCGACCTTCCATTTTGAGCAAGCCGAAGTGGCCGAAGGCCTCTGGATGCCCATTCGCGGGCAGTTCTCGGTTTTCGCGCGCATCGTTGTGGTGCCCATTCGGATGGAAACGAGCTTCACCTGCAGCGGCTTCCGGCGCTTCGAAGTGGAAGAATCCACCATAGGAAAAGCCACCCTTTCAAAGGCTGAATGATCTTGAATTTGGGAAGGATCCAGCCTTCCAGGCCTCGCCCACGGGATCTCCTTTACCCCTATGCTCAACGGACCCGTTTTGAGGTGAATGCGATGTTTCGATGGCTGGCCCCACTAGGGGATATAGGTCGGCATGGCCACCGTGTCGCAAACCAATAAGCCGTCGAATTGCGCACGGGGGCGGAAGGTATTTTCGATGGTTCCCCAATCCCAGAAGGGCAAATCCATATCAGCCCATGCGGTTCCATCGCTCACGGGTGCATGCAACAGATCCACAAAGGGGAATTTTCGGTGTGCCTGGTAGAACAAGGCTTCCAGGCTATCGGGCCGGGGGGGTTTCACGGCTATGGGTCGCTTTGCATTCGTGCAGGTCGTGCCCCGATACATGTAGAGGCCGATGGTGTAAAGGTCATCCCGATGCCGTTCAGCAATCACCGTACCCATGGAATCCACAAAAAGCCCCATGCCCGAAATGTCGCGAGAGAATCGGTTGGCAATGTGCCCATTGTGAGCCCAAATAATCACCTTCTTCCCCGGATAGGCCTTCGTGATCAAGGCCTCCAAATTATCGGCCATCGTGAGATCACGCCCGCTCATTCGATCATCGGAAAGCTTCTCATCCAGGTAATCGAGAGTCATGCGGATGGACCACGCAGCCTGGCGGGCCACGATGGGAATATCGGGCCGACTGGCGTAGGCTGCGTCCAATTCGGTCCGGTGCGCGTCCAGGAAATTGATCAACTTCGTGTAGCCCGCTTTGGATTCTGCCTTGTGAGCATCAAGAAAGGACTGATAGCCCATGGTTTGGAAGGCCTGGGTGTACTGCTTATCCAGGGCTTCCACCTCAACGGCATAGGTGGGATCCACCTTTGCCACCACATCCCTCAAAAACGCCGGGCGACGCACGAAGTTGCCCGTGCTCTGCTTCATGTCCACACCCGCCAGAATCAGCGGGCGCGCAGTGCCCGCCTGGGACACGAGGTAATCGAATAGGGGCAAGGTTTCCTTTGTCCACCAGACCCCATAAATGGAATTCATCATGGCCGTCTGGCCATTCAAAGAGCCCAGCCGTTCGTTCGTATCCCAGCACTGATAGATGCAGGATTCAAAGGCGATCACATCGAATCCCATCTCCTGATGCAGGAACCGAATCAGTCGAGCCTTCATGGCATCGAAAGTGCCCACGCCATGACTGCTCTCCCCCAGTTGCACGATGCGACGATTCCCAAGGATCGGTTTGAGGAACTGCAAATCACTGAAATCTGTATCCATTGGATCCGACGTTCGAATCGCATGATGGTTGGCCTGGATCCAATTCTTCCAGGCATCGGGGACCTTTGCGGCACGGGGATCTTCCACGATTTCACCCACCATTTTGGGCGGGGGCTCGGGAGTCACCGTGGACGCTGAACCCTGCGAAGACGCGCTTCCACCGCAGGCCTGCAGCAAGAAGACCAGCAAGAAGAGGAGAGCCAAACGAAGATGGCGCATCACGGGTTCCTCCCATGAATTCGGGATTAGAAGAAATGCATTTCGGGAGTTCGATTTGTCATCGATTGTCGCGGAAAAGGACTCGTGATGACAAGGCAAGGCCCGTGAGCACGATGAAAAATGCCAGCGTCAATGAGACCACCAAGCCCACCACATCCACCTTGGCGCCCATCCGCACGAAGAAGATCGTTGCCCGCAAAGGGATTGGCAGATGGGATGGAAATCTCGAAGAGGGGAAAGCTTTCCGATTTGCGCTCAGTCAACCCCGTAGGAATCCCTTTACAACCAGTCCGGCCGCTCCCGCAAGAACCACGGACATCAGCGTTCCAAGCAAAAAGTATTCGGCAAAATCCCGATCCTCCAGAGATTTAAAACGGGCCATGGTCTTGGCGGTGAGCACAAAAGCCAGTGCTGCATATTGGGAACTCAGCACCAGCGTGAAGATGATGACCCGCTCCAGAACACCAATAAGGCGGCCGCGCTTGTATTCCACTTCCGCTTGCTCGGACGCAAGAATTCTGTTTTTTGTCGGCACTTCCACCTCATCGGGGTGAACATCTTTCGGCCTGAGCCTCATGCGTTCAATGACCCATCGGATCATGGCATTCGCCTCGTTCATGCACAGCAGGAGCCCAGCCATCACCACGAGAATGGAATACCAAGGCGCCTTGGCCATGGGGGCCAAGGGGGCAAACCCCGTGCTCCAGGCCAGCAGCCAGGGGCGATGATCCCGAGCCACGAGCCCGCTCCAAGGTGAACCCAGAATCGTGGCCAGGAAGAGAAGCGCCAGTGTCATCGTCATGCGAAGCAGCTGGAGATCGACCTTTCGCCGTTGTTCCCGATTCCACCAAAGCCAATGAAGTGCGGCATGGGAGGCACTCAAGACTCCGACAAGCCATGCCATGTCCAGGTTGATGCCCTTGGTCAAGGCCAGCGCGAACACCATCTGGAGCGCCCACGACAGAGCAGCTTCTTGGCCTTTGATGGGGCGATCCAACAGCAGCAGCGGCAGGCGAGAAAGCAGCGTGATCGCAATCAGGGCCAGGGTCAGGGTGCTCATGACTGGAGTTCCTGGTTGATCCAGTTGGCGGCTTCCTGAGTCATGGTCCGGATGGGGTCCAACGCACCCGCATGGAGGTTCTTGTAAACGGCGGCGGGCGTGATACCCAGTTGCTCCGCAATGCTCTTGGGCTCCACGCCTGCCAGCACCTTCAAGAAAACTTGAAAGCGGTTTCGCTTCCAGGTCCTCATCTCATGGGAAACCAGGGCGAGGCCTGATTCGACCCAGGCTGGTACGGGTTTTTGATGGTGTCCAATTTGAAATAGTCGTTCGGATTTTTTGAAGTCCGAATCGAAGGCCGCCCTCGCCACATGGAACGCAGGACCATCCATGCCCAGGGCTTGCTGCGAATTGATCGGCGTTTCCAAAGGACCGATGCCCACGGAAAAACGGATTTTCGCGGGGTAGAGGCGATCCAGGATGGTCATGAAGTCCAGGAATAATGGCCCAGCATCTCGATAGACCGCTTGGAATTCATCACCCAGCGTGATCGTGCAGGGCGAAATCCTGCCGGGGCTTTGCGATTGGTTAACCTCATCCAGCGTTTGCTGGAAACGCTCTTGAAACAGCGTTCGCCCCTTCAAGCCCCGAGAGTCGATCACATCGCCAATTACGCAGATGACATTCATCCAATTGCATCCTTGTCATAAAACCAAATTGGTTGGTTTTAAAATTCTGAACGGATTTGGTTGAGCGGTCACCTTTGGATTCGGGCTGCACTTTAAACAACCAATTTGGTTATTTTCTAAGAATACAACCGAATTGGTTATTTCGACATCACCTCAACCCCATTCACCCTCCAAACGGAATCATCCTTGGGTGTTTTCAGGCTGCACTCCGACGCACCCGTGGGTCCTGACTCATCTTCCCTTCCAAAGATCAAAGGGCCGCGTTCCGATGAGAAAACTGATGTGCCGATCGGTCTGCCGGGCACCCGTGGCGAGTTCCTTCGTGATCACTTTGCCCCCAGCTAGTTCGACATAGAGGCTCTTGAGCACGCCACGCAGGACCAGGCCGTAGCCATCCATGCGGAGCCCCTGTTCCGGGTGGCGATAATCCACGGCGATCCGAGCCCGGTCGAAGCGGGGCACGCATTGAATCGCCACGCCGAACAGGGTCGTCGCCGTGAAGGGCAGCCCCAAGCGAAGGACACCGAAGTTGGGCGCCAGGTAATAGGCGCTGCGGGTTCCGATGAGCGAATCGGCGCCGCCAACGATGAACCAGCGTGGCGCAGGAGCGTGGTCCTGAATGCCTGTCTCCGCATCCAGATCCAGCCCAAACGGAACCCAGGAAGCCTCCGGAGGCGTCCAGAGGTGGCGCACCCGAAGGTAGCCCGTGGTAAAGGCGGGGCGAGGTTCGGTGGGGAAGCCGCGCACCCAGGTCGTCCGAACCATCAGGCCCCGGGTTGGCAACGTGTGCGAATCAAAGGAATCCCACTCCGAGGCCAAGCGGGCATAGGTCGCGCGATTCGTTTCGCTGCCGATGTTCAGAAGGGTGGTGCGATCCTCAGTGCGCCCGAGATCGACCTGGACCAGGCCTCGGTCTTCCATGCCGTAGCGAAGCTGGGTGCGGAATCCGAAATCCCCCTTTTGCACCTTATCGCCCAAGGGCAACCACTGCTTTTGCAGGGAACCTGCCAAACCGAAGCCTAGGCGCGGAAAGACACTGAAGGTGCGCATCATCTGCCCTTGCAGGCGGGTTTGTAGGCTGTTGATGGCGCCGTGCAATTGCAGTGGAGAACCGGATCCCAAGAAATTGGGAGCTGTCATATCCAAGGCGAGATGGCCACCCCAGGTGCTCTCGTAGGCGAGGTGGGGCGAAAATTCCAGACTCGGCGCGCGATCGGGATTCAGGTCCAGTACGAGGTTGCCGTCTTCCTGGCGCAGATCCGGCCGGAGGCGCGAAATGCCGAAGCGAGTCGCGGCTCGGGCTAGGCTTTCTTCCAGGGAAGACGTTCGAACGGGACCGACCCGAATGGGCGCCAGGAATCGACCCAGAGGGGCCTGCAGGGTTGGATCGGCACTCCGGATTTCCGTGATCCGAGGCTCCCGAACACGCAACACCAGCGTGCCATCTTCCCGGAAGCCGCTACCTTGAAGATCGAGAATGGGCGCATCCCCGAGAATGGCCTCCATCAGCAGATCTTCGATGGCCCGGCTCCAAGCTCCCTCATGGAAAGGGCGCCCAACCTCAAGACCAAAGCGCGTTTTCAAGCCATCCCGCACCCGCGCCTTCGCCTCCGTTGGCCAGTCCGAAGGCAGGTCCAGTTCCAACCGCGCGATGGTACGAGCGGGGCGCAGCCGAAGGATGGCCCGGCCTTCTGTCGTATCGGGCAGCAGCAGCTCCGCCTGCGAGATGGGCAAATCCCGATGGGCCCGCCGCACCAATCGATAGAGGCTTCGGTGCGTGAGAGCACCCTGCGGGACTGAATTCTGGAGCCAGGCAGGAGCCCCCGCCACGCCATTGGCCTCCAGGTCCACGCCGGAGGCAGCGATGGCACTTGATTGGGCGCCGTAGACGAGGCCCTCCAGGGCCTCGCGGTTCAACTCGAAGGCCTGGCGCCCCACGTTAACAAGGGCGTCCACCTGGTGAAAAAAATCAAACTCTTCCGCCACTGTGAGGTCGGGACGGACCACAAGATCGGCCTGGGCCGCGCTATGGGCCTCGGTCTGGGCCATGGAGAGATCCAGGGAAGCATCGAGCAGGGTGGCTAGATTGGTCTTGGGCAAGGCGCTCCAAGGCCGGCCAATGGCCACGCCGACCTGGACCATCCCCGGAAAAGCCCGGCGCGAAGTCAGGATGGGCAGATTCTCAAAGGGACCGCCATCCACGAATTGGTGCCCATCGATGAGCACCGGCTCGAAGATCCCTGGGAGGCAACTGCTCGCCATGACCACATCAACGAGAGAGCCCTGCGCAAAAACCTGACCTCGCCCTGCGGTCAGATTGCTGGTGACGACCCGCAGAGGCATTCGCAACTGGTTGAAATCACCGCCCGCCAACCAAGAGGCCCGCCCCAGCAACGGCATGAGGCTCGCCCGATAGCGCCGGCTGCGCGTGCCTCCGGGCATGAGGTCCAGGTGCCCATTGCGAAAGGTGATCCCGAAAGGCGAGGCATGCTGAATCTCGTCTTCCGAAAGAGACCAACCCGCTTCACGCATGCGGTCATCCAGGGCCGTGCCGAAATCTCGGTGCTTAAAGATGCGCGCGATGCCCTCCGCGGAAAATCCAGAAGCATAGAGGCTACCCATCAGGCTTCCCGCCGAGGTTCCCGTGATGGCATCCACCGGCAGGTTTTCCTCATCAAAGCCCTGCAGCACCCCGAGATGGGCGAGCCCCTTGGCGCTGCCGCCTCGAAGCGCCAGGGCCAGGGGCTTTTGGCCGGGTAAACGGTACTCGGTGTGAAACCGAAACCGATAATCCGGCTCGCGCTTCACCAACTGAATTGATTTTGGGTGAGGGGCCTGCGCCACCGCCGGAGCGCCGATAAGACCAGCCCACAGCAGCGGAGTGCCAATCCATTCAAACAGGCACAGACGAGGAAGAACTCGGGCCATAGCGAAAACCTCGAACAGGATTTACTAGCATGACGGATTCGCGGAGCGGAAAACCCTCCGAGAATCGCCAACCCTCGAGGAATTCGAGAAGCGACTGAACACCAAGGACGTACGGAGACCTAGAACCTGACAAGGGTCTGAAGGCTTCCGGACCACATTTTGAACTGGGTCTCCCGCTGGCCCCAGGCCAGATCGGCCCGCAGAGAGAACCGCTTTGTGATGGGAAAATGGCTGGTGGTGCTGACCAGCAATTCGTTCGACTTCGGATAGCTCGTTTCCAGAGTCGCAATCATTCCCGTTGAATGTCGGCCTCGCCCCCCATGGATGGTGCTCGTGGTGAAAGTGCTTCCGCCGGGTTGCAGGGAATCGAGGACACCCTGTCCCCATGCGATGCGCAGGCTGTGCCAGCGTTCCAGGTTGTGGGCACCCCAACGCAGGTCCGTAAGGAATCCGGTTTCCAAACTTTGCCCAGGCAAATAGCGCATTTGTTGGATTCGCGCCGAGGCGCTCCAGACCTTCCCCAACCAACTTGGTCCGGCCTGCAACATTGTGGTGGAAGCACCACCGCTAAAGCGATTCCAGGCACCCGCCATCCCCAAGCCCCAGGAGTCCGAGATCCCCATGTTCAGATCCACATCCCCCCGAAACCGAGGCAAAAAATCGGCACCGGCACTCGTGCTCAACCCCGCCCATATCCAACTACTCTCACCAAAACCAAATTCCTTGCCCACGGTGAGTTGGGTACCTGTTCCTTCAGGACGCTGGGTTCCCACGGCGGAGAAACTCCAGGGCCCCTTGTCATCCCGAAACCACTCTCCGTTCAGGATCCATCCCTTCCGGGTGCCTGTAGTGTCTGAATAGTTATCCGTGAAGGTGCCCAGTCCAACCCTGCCGATGGGCCGTTCCGAAGCATCCTCTGCCATCAAGACAGCACCCACGAGAAGGATTGGCATTATGGATTTGTGCATGGGAACCCTCCGGCGCCACAAAAAAGGGTCGCGGAAGGAAGCGCTTTTGCGCGTTCCCTCTGCGACCCATCCTCTTGAATTCAGCGGCCTCGACCCTTCTGGGCACCTTGGCTGCCACTGCGGCTGCCTGCCGCCGCAGTTCCACAACTGCCATCACGCTTGCGAATCTGGGTACCGGTGCCTGTGCAGGTTCCCGTGCCGGTGCCGTCACGCTTGCGGAGTTGGGTACCGGTTCCGGTACCGGTGCGGGTTCCAGTGCTCTGGGCCGCCAAGGGCAAGGCCAGAAGCAGGGCAGTGAGGAAAGCGGTGGTCTTCATGAGAGCCTCCAGGCTGTCGGTGCGGTTCCTTCCGCACAAACATGAGTCCCGGGTTCCGAGCCGAAGTTATAAACACCCGCCGAGTTGCAGATCTATCGGGCTAGTGGACAGAAACCCTAGGCTAGGCGACACCCAGGGAAGCCCAGCGCCCTAGGGTTTTCGCGGCTTCTTGAATGGAGTTGGGTAAGGGATTCCAAACCCGTCTGCCTCCGTGCGGCAACACCCTGCGGGCGACGCTTCCCCGCCCTCGGCCTACCGAAGCTTGAGTCCAGAGTTCCTGTAGCACTTGGCCCGCTTTGGCCTGAATCAGGCCTTTGCCTTGAGGCAGTCGCGGATGGCCTCAAGCCGATCCACGATGGCAGCCAAGGCAGCAAAAAAGAACGCACCCACAATGCCGCTTAGGCCGATTACCCAGGCTCTCAGTAGTATGGAGCTGCGCTCCGTGGTGTTGACCAGAAAGATGACGCCTTCCAAACGTTCCTCGGCAGGAGGAGCGCTGAATGCAATAAAGAGAGCCACCGCAAGGCTGAGAGCGGCCACCACGATCGAAAAGACGTTAAGAGCCTTCTTCACAAGAGCCTCCGGAGTCGGCGTTAGCAGGTTGGGTGATTTGGGGCTGGGGCGCTGTCGCAAAACAACCTTGCTCCCTAGGGGGCTTACTGTTTTTCACCAAGCTTGTAGATGGCATCGGACATGGCAACGCCACTAGCCGTGACCGAACCTTGGTTGAGGTAGATCTTGGGTTTCCCAGCATCCTCAACGATGGCGATACTCGCGCCAGCGGAGAGAAATTCCTTCCGCCCCACGATAATCAAACGCCCCTTGAGCATCTTGATTTCGACGGGGTTGGTGGCCCAGACAACCCTGGAATTACTATCGACCGTAACACCTGCGGCTTCTAGAGCCGCCTTCATGCCGGAATCGCGGCAAGAGACCGTGCCACCGCTCGCCGTGGCGATGATCTTAATGAGTTTGGCCGCCACCTCGGGAGGCAGATCCCCGGCTGGCAACCACGCCGAAAAACTTCCAAGCATCAAGATAAGGACTGCGGCTTTCAGCTTCATGGGATCCCCCTGCTGCAGTTCCTCTTCGGGTGATTGTCAGCCAGCCTTGAGTTTCAATTTTAAAACAAAAGCACTTCGCATCTCGGAGTTTCTGCCATCGCTTGTTTCATCTTCATCGCTGGCATTGCTGCGCTACTGACCAAGGGCAAGGCTCTAAACGCTTACACAGCCCGAAAAAATGTTACTGGTGGATTTCTGCTACCTAACGTAATGCGGTATCCATGTGCAACATGCGGGTCAATCAAAACCTGAGCGACGGGCAGCCCGACAAGACCTCTCATCCCAAACTCTATCGCTCTCGATATTCCAGATTGCATCCACACTAGCGGCCAAGTCCAAGCCCCAATTATCGTGATCACGCTACCTCGCCATTCTCGAAAGCCCTGGCACCCGGCTAAGAATCATCTACGGAACCCCAGATCACCATCCGGATCTGGTCCTCCCTGCCGGTTCATATCCGAGACTTGCAAGGTAATGACCGACAACGTTGCCCAGCACCGGTTTAACAATCAATGAAGCACCCCTGGCTCGCGCAAACCATAGATCAACAATAGTTTGCGCGGTTACCGAGGGTAAGCCCAGCCCACACGCCAATCAGAAGCACTCCGGCAGGATGTTGTTAACCGGTGCAAAAAGGAGTCGGCCAAAACGTCCTGGGCTGCCACGGTCCCGGGAGCTGGCAGTCCGGGCAGGGCGCCCCTAAAGGCCCGCAAGTAGGCCGACAGAGTGGCTTCGTCGGCGAGAGGCCTACTTGGCGATCAAAGCCCGACCTTCACCCTCGGCAAAGGCAAGGAGAGATGCAAGGGCCGGTGATGGTTCCCCCTTGGTGAGCAGGGTGATGGGGCGCCCAACTTCGGGGGTTACCGGGCTACTGAGTTTCTGGGCAGTCATGGCGGACAACGGACCGATCCCGATGGAGCCTGGGTTAGCCACAAGGGTGCGAATGATGTCAGGGGTAGCGCCAACCCAACGTGCGTTTGCGGCAAACGCAGCACCATCCAGCATCTGTCCCTGAAAAACCTTGTTGGTGCCTGGCACTTTATCCCCAAGCACGACCATCACCGGCAGATCGGGCCCGCCGAGTTCCTTCCAGTTAGTGGTACTCCCGGTAAACAGCGACTTGATCTGGGCTTTATCGAGTTCGAGAAATACGAGATCACCGTGGAGAAATACGTTGATCTTATCGAACCCAATGCGCCGAGCCTTAAAGGTTCCAGGTTCGATGCCGACATGGCCCTTGCTCGCCATCAGCTCGTACCAAGCCTCGGGGCTCAGCCCGGCAGCAGCAGCATCGACTTCGCCTTTCTGAAGGGCCACCAGCGCCAGCTCTGGACCGTTCTCGCGAAGATCGAGCTTGAGCCCCGATTTGGTTTCGAAGGCTGGCTTGATGCGCTTGAAAATGTTCTCCATGGGCGCGGCGCCACCATCGATTCGGATAGCCTGCGCCCCAAGCTGCATGGCACATATCAGGAAAAGAACGAAGCCGCGCATGTAACCCCCCGCGAATTTCCGAATGGTTCCAAGATGCCTTTTCGACGGGGCTCGGGGAAATCTTGATTTCTAAAAGTAAGCTCAGCTCCGCTTGTCCCTTCTCAAAACCCCAAACGCATTAACCTCCCTCAGGGGTGAACTTTGGGTGCGCCCAGCTGGACTCGAACCGTTGCCGGCGTTCCACTCGCGCCTGTCTCCACCCCGAAAGCCCACTGGGCTTTCAAGGTAGGGCGCTCGCGGGCCGGCTGCCCCTCGCTGGTCCGAGTCCAGTGCGAAGGTCTTGGCAATG
>JFJP01044830.1_pt1 | contig 22463 bp, 18 predicted proteins | sample 431651 | NCBI WGS metagenome assembly JFJP01 (sample SAMN02602958, study PRJNA72255) | Microbial mat metagenome, whole genome shotgun sequencing project. | biome: fresh water; feature: sink hole; material: water; isolation source: purple microbial (photo- and chemosynthetic) mats found in...
AACGCTCAAAACCCAAACCAAAGCCGGCATGTGGCACGCTACCATAACGGCGAGTGTCTAAGTACCAATCCATTTCGTGAATAGGCACGTGTGCAGCTTGCATTTTTGCCAAAAGCACTTCGTAATTGTCTTCACGCTCCGAACCTCCAATGATTTCGCCTATTTGCGGGAAAAGAACATCAAGCGCACGCACCGTTTTGTTATCGTCGTTCATTTTCATGTAAAAGGCTTTGATTTCCTTAGGATAAGCTGTAACCATTACTGGCTTTTTGAAATGCTGTTCCACAAGGTAACGCTCATGCTCCGATTGCAAATCGATGCCCCATTTTACAGGAAATTCAAACGTTTTGTCTGCTTTTTCGAGTATTTCGATGGCTTCGGTATAAGTAATGCGGGCAAAATCGTTTTCGAGTACAAACTTCAAACGGTCGATAAGCGCGTTGTCGTCTGTTTGAGAGTTTAAATATTCCAACTCGTCGTAATTGTTGTCGAGTGCATATTTGATGAGGTATTTCAAAAACTCCTCAGCCAAATTCATGTTGTCGTAAATATCATAGAAAGCCATTTCGGGTTCAATCATCCAAAATTCGGCTAAGTGGCGCGGAGTATTCGACTTTTCGGCACGGAAAGTAGGACCAAAAGTATAAATTTTGCCTATCGCAGTAGCGCAAAGCTCGCCCTCGAGCTGCCCCGAAACAGTTAAGTTGGTAGCTTGTCCAAAGAAATCGAGTTTGTAATCAATCTCACCGTCTTTAGAGCGAGGCGGATTTTTAAGGTCGAGCGTTGTTACTTGAAACATTTCGCCTGCACCTTCGGCATCAGAACCTGTAATAATAGGAGTGTGAATATTAAAGAAACCCCTCTCGTTGAAGAACTTATGAATGGCAAAAGTCATCGCATGGCGCATACGCAACACCGAGCTAAAAGTAGCCGTTCTTGGGCGCAAGTGCGCTATTTCGCGAAGAAACTCGCGTCCGTGTTCTTTCTTTTGCAACGGATAGCGAACAGGGTCGGCTTTTCCGTAAATTTCTATCTCTTTGGCTACAACCTCAATCGCTTGACCTTCGCCTACCGATTCTACGAGCGTACCCAAAATCCGTACACTTGTGCCGGTAGAAATATCGCTGATTAGTTGTTGGTCAAATTTTTCGGTATCGGCTATTACCTGAATATTTTTCACGGTACTTCCGTCGTTGATGGATAAAAAGCGAACTTGTTTTCCTTTGCGTTTTGTTCTAACCCAGCCTTTTAGGGTAATGTCGTTGCCTATTCCTATTTCATTGAAGTTGGCTAAAACTTCTTTTATTTCTATTCTTTTTGCCATTCGTATATTATTTTGTGATATTTCGCTATTTACTTAGAGTTTGTTTAAAAAATTCAAAAGTTCCGTAGGAACGAAATCTTTGTAGAAAAATAAATAAGTATAAATTTAAAGCAGCGTAGCTGCGCGCCAAATATTTCGGTGCTACGCACCTTGAAAAAAGCAATTGTATTTCATTTCTACAAAGATTTCGCAACTATGTTGCTAATAAGCGTAAAATGTAAATTTTAAACAACCTCTAATTATTAATTATTAATTATTAATTTTTAATTATTAATTCCTAATTCCTAATTAAATTAAAATTTGGTTTGCAAAAATACAATTTTTAGATTAAAACCGATACTTTATTTTGTTTTTTTTACATTAAGCTTACTTAAAATGTTTAAATGTTAGAATTTTGTACAACTATTTTGATTTTCGAACAACAATATAGTCATTTCATTTCATTTCTTAAACATCATTAATGTATTAATTTTAAACTAAATAGCTTTTTATGTTGGTTTGTAAAAATGTTAAAACAACAACAACTTATATAAAGGAGTGTTTTTTTTTTGAAGTAAGCCGAATAATCAGTAATTTTGGATTTTGTTTCAGACACAAAATAGCAAAACGAATATAAAATCAATGAAATTTGAGGATTATAATATAAACGACGGCTTAAAGAAAAGTATTAGCAAGCTAGGATACGTAAAACCTACCGACATACAATTTAAGTCTATTCCCCACATACTCAGGGGCGAAGATGTATTAGCCATTGCACAAACAGGAACCGGAAAAACGGCTGCCTTTGCAATTCCTATCATCGACCTTTTGCAAAAACGCAAGCACGATGACCGCCCCGACGGCATTAAATGTGTGGTGATGGAACCGACTCGCGAACTTGCCATGCAAATACACGAAGTGTTTCAATCGCTTGCCAAACATACCAAAGTAACAAGTTTGTGTGTATTTGGTGGAGTAGAGCAGGACTCGCAAATTGCTGATTTGCAAAAAGGAACAGATATTTTAATTGCAACTCCTGGCAGAATGTTCGACTTAGTGAGCCAAGGATACATTAACTTTAAACGTGTGGAACTGTTGGTGTTAGATGAAGCCGACCACATGCTCGACCTTGGTTTTATCAAAGACATACGCGACTTAATTCGCTTTTTGCCCAAAAAACGACAAACCTTGTTCTTTTCTGCTACCATAAGCCCTACAATCAAAGAACTTGCTTATTCTCTTGTTAATAAGCCTGTTCGTATTCAAATTTCGCCCAAAGACCCTGTGGCTAAAAACGTAAACCACGCCGTTGCTTTTATTGAAATGGACGACAAGCGTTTTTTCTTGGAACGTTTAATAAATCAGCACTTAGAAAGCAAAATTCTTGTTTTTGTGCGCACCAAGATACGCGCCGAGCGTGTAATGGAAGCCATGAAACGTGTCAATATCAATTCAGCTACCTTGCATGGCGACAAAGGGCAAAGCGAACGCACCAACGCCTTGAAAAAATTCAAAAGTGGCGAAGTAAAAGTCTTGATTGCTACCGATGTAAGTGCTCGTGGTATTGATATTTCGGGAGTTGAATTTGTTGTGAACTACGATTTGCCCGAAAAGGTTGAGAATTACGTGCACCGTGTAGGACGTACAGGGCGCGGCAACGAACGAGGACAAGCCATTTCATTTTGCAGCGAAGAAGAGAAAGCTGTTTTGTCGGAAATAGAAGAATATTTAACCAAAGAAATACAAGTGTTAGACATTGACAAAGAAGAATATACCGACACATTGGTTTATACAGGCGAAGTAAATGGCAATTGGAAAAAACTAATGGTGGAAGCCGAAGAAATAGAAAAAAAACACAAAGACGCTGTAAGCAAACGCATTAAGAAAAAACAAAAAAAACAATAATTGTTTAGGGACAACTATGTAGATTTAGCTTCAGCCTTAACTTTGGCTACAATTAGAATTAGAAATTAATGAAATAAAAACTTAATAATTACTAACTTATGACCTTAATCAAATCCATTTCAGGAATTAGAGGCACGATAGGTGGAAAAACAGGAGAAAACTTAACTCCGCTCGATATTGTAAAATTTACTTCGGCTTATGCTACTTTTATTAAAAGCAAAAATGATGGCAAAAAAATAAAAATAGTAGTAGGTAGAGATGCTCGCATTTCGGGTGCTATGGTAAATAACATTCTCACGTCGAGCCTTGTAGCTTTGGGAATAGATGTAGTAGATATAGGTCTGGCAACCACGCCTACTACCGAAATGGCAGTAGTATTTGAAAAAGCACAAGGCGGAATTATTATCACTGCCAGCCATAACCCCAAACAATGGAATGCCTTAAAACTTCTAAACGAAAAAGGGGAATTTTTAAATGCCAAAGAAGGCGAAGAGATTTTAATCTTAGCCGAAAACGAAGCGTTTATTTATTCGCAAGTAGATGAATTGGGCAAAATAGAACAAAAAAACTACCTGCAAGCCCACATACAAGCCATTTTGGATTTGCCGCTAGTAGATGTTGAAGCAATTAAGAAAGCAAATTTCAAAGTTGCCATTGATTGCGTAAATTCAGTAGGTGGAATTGCAATTCCTGCTTTGCTCAATGCGCTTGGAGTACAAGAAGTTATCGAACTCTTCTGCGAGCCTAATGGATATTTTCCTCACAACCCCGAACCGCTTCCCGAAAATTTGACAGAGATAGCAAACCTCATAAGCAGTTCTACTGTCGATTTAGGCTTTGTGGTTGACCCTGACGTGGATAGACTTGCTATCTTAGACGAAAACGGCGATATGTTTGGCGAGGAATACACCCTTGTGGCGGTTGCCGATTACGTACTTTCGCATACTTTGGGCAATACGGTTTCTAACCTTTCGTCGAGCCGAGCATTGCGCGATGTTACTGAAAATAAAGGCGCAATTTACACAGCGGCTGCCGTAGGCGAAGTAAATGTGGTAGCACAAATGAAAGCCACAAACGCCGTAATTGGTGGCGAAGGCAACGGCGGTGTTATTTACCCCGACTTGCATTACGGACGCGATTCGTTGGTAGGCATTGCTTTGTTTTTAACTCACTTAGCTAAAACCGGAAAAACATGTAGTCAGCTACGTGCATCGTATCCTAATTATTTCATTTCCAAGAATAAAATAGAATTAACACCCGATATTGATGTAGATAACTTGTTGGTAAAAATGCAAGAAAAATACACCAACAAAGTTGGAATTTCAGTTTCTACTATCGATGGAGTTAAAATAGATTTTGAAAAAGAGTGGGTACATTTGCGCAAATCAAATACCGAACCTATTATTCGTATTTATGCCGAAAGTGCCAACGAAAAAGCCTCAATGCAATTAGCCGAAAAAATAATAACCGAAATTAAAGAAATAGTAAACGGTTAAATAGCTAGTTTTGCAAATCGAAACCCAGTCAGTGTTTGCTACCGCTGGTTGGGTTTTTATTTTTACTATATTTCTTTTTAATATTTTAATAATCAAATAATTAAAATACAGAATTTCATTTACTATTTTGAGTTATCAATAGTTTAAAAAAGTACACTTGTTGCGCTAAAGTTGCAATTTTCAATATTTATCATTATCTTTGCATCTAAATATAATTTCAAAGTTACTATTTACGCTATCCAAATTTTAAGACAAATGTATTTAGCACCCTTAAATTACGACAGATATTTTAAGAAAGTTTTTTCCGAAACTCGCATAGCCAAGCGATTTCTGGAAGATTTTTTTGATATAACCATCGATGAATTGGAAATACTTCCAACAAAACATAAAATTACGGACAATTCCACAGCTGTTGAATTTGATTTTAGGTGCAGAATCAAAGACAGTTACGTTATCATCGACATGCAGCAGTGGTTCAAATCGGACATTGTTCACCGTTTTTACATGTATCATTCGATGAACACAGTGTTGCAACTCGAAAAAATGCCCGACAAAAGCATCAAGTTAAGCGACGAAAAAAAGCGCGACATCAAAGACTACGACAAGCTGATTCCGGTCATTACTTTAATTTGGCTTGCCGACGATGCAATGAATTTTAAAGAAGATTTCGTTTCTTATACAATGACAAGCGAAACGCTAAACGATTTTATACGAAACAAAAATTTGTGGAAAAAAGAAAATATTTTGGATATAATTGCCGAAAGAGAAAAATGTTTGGAAATAATTGATAATAAAACCCGAAAATTAGATTTTCTTCAAAAAAACAAATTAATTTATGCCTTTCAGCCTAATATTGTCAAAAATCAAAAATACAGCAAATACTTGGCATGGTTTGAGCTTGCCGACAAAACTCGCAACAAACTAAATGAAAAAGAATGGTTTGACAAATATTTGAAAGACGATATTTTTGTAGAAATCATAAAGCGCATAAACACCGAAAGCTTTGACCAATCGGAATGGGAATACATTGATAACCAAGCCGAAGAAGGACGAAAATTAGGAATTGAAGAAGGCATTGAAAAAGGCATTTATGAAACAGTAAAAAACGGAATAATAGCTGGCTTTCAGAATGAAACAATCAAAATAATGACAAAACTATCAGACCAGCAGATTGATGCAATTCGTATTGAATTGAAAAATAATAACAATCTTTAAAAACGAAACCAAAGTATTTAGCACCCTTAAATCATGAAAGACGATATTTTTGTAGAAATCATAAAGCGCATAAACACCGAAAGCTTTGACCAATCGGAATGGGAATACATTGATAACCAAGCCGAGGTTTTTCAGAAGGACGAAAATTAGGAATAGAAGAAGGCATGGAAAAAGGGATTGAAAAAGGGATTGAAAAAGGCATAGAGAAAGGCATGGAAAAAGGCATAGAGAAAGGCATTTATGAAACAGTAAAAAACGGAATAATAGCTGGCTTTCAGAATGAAACAATTAAAATAATGACCAAATTATCAGACCAGCAGATTGATGCAATTCGTATTGAATTGAAAAGGAACAACAATAGTTAACAATTTAAACTCTATTTTAGTAATCCCAACCAGAGTTTGCTAACGCTGGTTGGGATTTTATTTTTACACATTCGTCAAGCAATCATTTATTCAAAAAAAACATGTTTAAGATGCAAGTTTCTATTTTTTCTTATTTGAATGAAATATTTTCACATAAGTTTGTTATACATTTGCACTGTTTTTTAGGAAAATTATATCTGAAAAATAAAGGTTGAAATTTCTGAATATCAAATTAATATATAAACTTAGGTTTTACATTTCGCTACGAAATTGAAACTTCTAAATTATAAACAAAATGCAAGAATTTGTTTCAAGACACATTGGTCCCAGAGCACACGAAACGGCTCTTATGCTCGAAAAAATTGGGGCAACGTCAATTGACGATTTGATTTATCAAACTTTGCCCGATGGCATTCGACTTGCTAAGCCTTTGAAGCTTGACCAGCAGATGAGTGAGCAAGAATATTTAACTCATATAAAAAAACTAGCTGCCAAGAACAAAATTTACAAAACCTATATTGGTCAAGGTTACTACAATACGCATACGCCTTCGGTTATTTTGCGCAATATTTTAGAAAATCCATCGTGGTACACTTCTTACACTCCGTATCAAGCCGAAATTTCGCAAGGACGATTGGAAGCTTTGCTCAATTTTCAAACAGTTATTATTGAGCTTACCGGTATGGAAATTGCCAACGCATCGCTTCTCGATGAGGCTACTGCGGCTGCTGAAGCTATGCTTATGATTTACGGCTCGCGCAAACGCGATGCGGTTAAAGCGGGCGCAAATCGTTTTTTTGTGGATAAAAATGTTTTTCCGCAAACCATCGATGTGCTTAAAACTCGCGCGGAAGTGCTAGATATAGAAGTGGTAGTAGGAAAATATTCTGAATTTGAACCCAAAGAACTTATTTTTGGTGCTCTTGTTCAATACCCTGCAGCCAACGGAAGCGTTAGAAATTATACCGAGTTTGCTGCAAAACTCAAACAACTAGATATTCCTCTTGTGGTAGCTGCCGATATTTTAAGCTTAGCTATCTTGACTCCTCCAGGTGAGTGGGGAGCCGATGTAGTTGTTGGAAACACACAGCGTTTGGGAGTTCCTATGGGTTTTGGAGGTCCTCATGCCGCTTATTTTGCTACCAAAGAAAGCTACAAACGCAATATGCCAGGTAGAATCATTGGCGTATCGAAAGATGCCAACGGAAACCAAGCTTTGCGCATGGCACTTCAAACCAGAGAACAACACATAAAACGCGAAAAAGCAACTTCAAACATTTGCACTGCACAAGCTCTTTTGGCTACTATGGCTGGAATGTATGCCGTTTATCATGGTGAAGAAGGAATAAAAGCTATTGCTAAAAACATTCACAAGCATACCATTCAACTTTCGTTGAACTTACGAAACATGGGTTTTGGAATTGCAAACAAAGATTTCTTTGATACAATTGTGATAAAACTAGGCGAAATTCCGCAAAAGAAACTTAAAAAAATAGCGTTAAAATACGAAGTTAATTTCTTCTATTTGCCTAAAAATAGTGTAAGCATAAGCATCGACGAAACTACAACCGAAAACGACATCGATTTAATTACCACCATTTTTGCAAAAGCAATAGGTGGTAAAACTTCGGTAATAGAAAAAGCAAGCAAAGAATATTGTTTTGATAAAAAATTAGTACGCACTTCTACTTTCTTACAAGGCGACTTGTTCAAACGCTATCATTCTGAAACTGAAATGATGCGATACATTAAGCGACTAGAACGCAGAGATATTTCACTTACCCAATCGATGATTTCGCTGGGTTCGTGCACTATGAAGCTCAATGCGGCTACCGAAATGCTACCTATTACATGGGCTGAATTTACCAATATTCACCCTTTTGTGCCTGCAAATCAAGCAAAAGCATATCACCACATTATTGATGAGCTAACCAAAGATTTATCCGAAATAACTGGCTTTGCCGATGTTTCGTTGCAGCCCAACTCTGGTGCAGCGGGCGAATATGCTGGTCTTTTGGTTATAAATGAATATCACAAAACAAACGGACAAGCTCATCGCAATGTAGCATTGATTCCTTCGTCGGCACACGGAACCAATCCGGCAAGTGCTGTAATGGCGGGCATGAAAGTAGTTATTGTAGAATGTGATGTAGCCGGAAATATTTCGGTAGAAGACCTTCGCAAAAAAGCCATTGAACACAAAGACAATCTTTCGGCTTTTATGGTAACTTATCCTTCTACTCACGGTGTTTTTGAGTCGGCAATAGTAGAAATGTGTGAAATAATTCACCAAAACGGCGGACAAGTTTACATGGACGGTGCCAACATGAACGCACAAGTTGGCTTAACCAATCCTGCTCGAATTGGTGCCGATGTTTGCCACTTAAACTTACACAAAACCTTTGCTATTCCTCACGGCGGCGGCGGTCCTGGAGTTGGACCTATTGCTGTGGCAAAACATTTGGCTCAATTTTTACCTTCGCACCCAGTAGTGAAAACGGGTGGTAAAAATGGAATCAAAGCCGTATCGGCTGCGCCTTTTGGAAGTGCCAACGTGTTGCTGATTACTTATGGATACATCAAAATGTTGGGCGAAAAAGGATTGAGAAATTCCACTGAATATGCTATCCTGAATGCCAACTACATGGCTTCGATGCTCAAAGGATATTACGACATTTTATACACTGGCGAAGTAGGACGTGTAGCGCACGAAATGATTTTGGATTGCCGCAGATTTAAAAAAGAAGCCGACATTAGCGAAGCCGACATAGCTAAGCGATTGATGGATTATGGTTTCCATGCGCCAACACTTTCGTTTCCTGTTCATGGCACATTGATGATAGAGCCAACCGAAAGCGAAAGCAAACAGGAGCTCGACCGTTTTATTGATGCAATGATTAGCATTTACAACGAAATAGAAGCCGTTAAAAATGGAAAATCAGATGCCAAAGACAACGCGCTTAAAAATGCACCGCACACTGCCGAAGTTATTGCTGCCGACAACTGGTCGCACGCTTACAGCCGCACAAGTGCTGCTTTTCCGCTCAAATGGACTGCCGACAATAAGTTCTGGCCTGCCGTTGGTAGAATAGACGATGCGTATGGCGACAGAAATTTAACTTGCTCGTGTGCTCCTATCGATTCGTATCGCAAAAGCATTTACGACAATCAATAAACTTACTTAGTGTTTTTCATGTATAAAACAAAACCGTAGGAGTACTTCCAACGGTTTTGTTGGTTTTATAGACTTCGTGCGAACGTGTTTTTTTAGATAAACAATCAATACTACCAAAGTTAATAATTCGAGAGCGTAAAAAAAAAGTGTTTTTTTCAAGCCGTTAGAGGTTGTTTCAAAATTTTAAAGAATATGTTAATGTAACCTATGCAGAAAATATAAATAATTGCAAATCAATAACCCCAACCAAAAGGTCGGGGCTATTAAAAGAATAAATTATTGATTTCTCAAAAAATACTGCCCTGATTTTACTTTTCAAAACTCATTGCTAGTTCAGTTATTGCTTTGCCAATTTCTTCAGCCAAGTATGGAGCTTAATGTAGTTCAATGAAATAAGCCGAAGCAAATAGACGCTTTGCTCTTTTTGGTAGTTTTTGATTACAAACTCAGTTATTTTTTCGTAACTTTCTTTGGTCTCAAACCATTTGAGCAACATTTTGAAATAGTGAGGTTTCGCTTCTTTTACTATATTCTTGGTAACTATATTTTTGATTCGTGTGAAAAAATTATCTTTTGGTAATAAAATCCTTTTCAACACTATTTTTGCTCTGCTACTTTCGTGCGTTAAGTAAATAAGGTCGAGAATTGCCAGCTTACGAATATCGCCTTCGTGCTCCAAGTCGGGCAGTAAACTGGTCATTATTCGGGCTTTGAGTTGCAAGATGTTTTTGTATTTGGCAGAACCTTCTATAATGGCAGCCACAAAGTCTGACCAAAATTTGGCTTGCACAATACTTAACACCCCTAAAGTGTTGCCAAGTGGCGAAAATGCAGCAGCAAGGGGCCAAGCCAAAATGCTTCGGAAGAAGTTTGCTTTGATGGTTGCCTTGTCGAAGCCACGAATGTAATTGTGTGAAGCTAAGTACATTCCGTTGGCAGTATTGATGAAGAAGAATTTACTAAATTCGTACATTCCGCCGGTGTGCTCTGCTGTCCAGATTACATCGAATTGGGCTTTTACAAAACCTAAAATAGGCACAGAGAAACCAGTCCAAAAGAGCGAATTGGCTACATTTGTCCAGTTAATATTTTCGATATTCCATTGATTGGGTCTAAAGCCATTGCCCGAAATCAAATCGACAAATATATTGCGTGAGCCGGTAATAGTAAACCACAGCAGAGCGTATTCGATACCTACCGTAAAATAAGCAGGTATAAAACCTATCAGAATAAATATAAAATTGCGTATTGCCGGATTGAGATATTCCCAAGCATCAGAGACGGATATTAATCGTTCGTTGTTTTCATCGCCTAGCTCATTGTCTTGATACTTATCTATTTGCCCTAAGCTTATAATCTGCCCTTGATGGCTTTCGCCCAAGAGCGGTTTGGGAGCATCGCCCATTCGGTAGATTAAATCTGAAATCTCCCTTGGTAAATTGTAATGGCTTTTGGTAAAATACTTGAATTGTTCTTTGCGAATGCGCCTTTGGAAAATGAATCCCATGCCAGGTACAAAGGTAGAACGCCCTGTGGCATCGCTACCTATGGTTGGGATAAGTTTATTTTCAAAGATATATTTTGCAGCATTTTCAAGGTCTATTTCATTTACTTCTAAATTGTTCTTCCAACAAAAAGTAACTAAGCCCTTTACATCGCCATTGTTTAATAGCTCAATAAAACGAGTAAAGGCAATAAACTCAGACTCTTTGGTGTCGATGCTGTCGTACATGTTAAATATTTCGGTGAGCGAAATAAGTTTGTAATTTTCGAGAATCATAAACACTGCCTCTTGCAATCCATGCTCCAAGGGTTGAATGAATTTGATTCGAGCACCTGTATTTTGAGCTAGTTTGTAAATATCGTCCAAGCTGCTTACCGCTGTTTCTACTTCTGTTTTTTCGGTATGCGAGAAGTATTCTATTCTAAGTTTTTCGGCAGAAAGTGTGCGGTACTCTTCTCTGATTTTTACATAACGCTTAAAAATGTTTTGTTTTTCTTTGTCCGAAAAGTTTTCGGGGAAATTGAATACTCTATTCTTTAAAGCTGTAATGTACAAAGCTCTTTTTTCGAGTACCTTTTTCATGCGAGGATACAAAAATTCGCCCAACTGACGGCGCGAAAACAGCTTAACACTATCCAATTCGTCCTCATCTTCAATGGTTAAAGGCGCTAAATAATAGATAGAGTTCGGTTCGTAGCCTTTGTTTATTTGTGGCAAAAACTCGATATTGAAATAATCGATTAAATGTATGATGGCTATTTTGCGTTTCTTTTCATTCTCATCAAGTTCGTGCAAAAACTCTTTCAAATCGTCGGCTTTTTCTTTCAAAAATTGTTTGAATCGTTTCTTTTTGCTCGAAAACTGAGGCAAAATATACATGTAATGAAAACGCTTTCCGTGTGTGTGAGCACTAAATTCGATGGCTATGTTTACTTTGATGCCCAAAATACGACCTGCTTCGAGCGATTCTTTTACCGCATCTTCGGCATTGAGGTTGTTGTGGGCAATGGTCAATTCCGACATTCCTTTTATAAAGGCATCGATGATTAATTGGGTAGGTTCTTTGCGCCCATACGAAGAGTTGTCGTGCACATGATAATCCCAACCCATGCGCAAATCGCGTAGCTCTTTTCCGGTTTCGGGTACTTCTATCATGTCCAACTTCTTCAAAAACTTACGAATAGAACGTGGGTGCCCGAAAGAAGAAACGGTAAAGTCGCGCATGTACTCAAGTTGTACACGTTTATTTCCACGGCTTTGAACTACTTTTTTCATCAAAGCAAGTTGCACACGTGCCGCATTGAGAGGCATTTGCAACGAGCGCGAATAATTGATATGCTCGGCAAGTAGATTGAGTGCTTCGATACGTTCTTTGTAATTAGCTGCATCTAAGCTCTTTGTAATGCGCAGATAGGTTTCGGCTATGGTAGTGCGTCGTTTTTTAAATTCTTTGATGAAACCTTTGGGGTGCGAATCGGGAAATTCTTGTATAACTTCAGGCACATCAATACTTTGATTGATTGCACGACGGAGTTTTCTCAAATCATTTGCAAAACTTAAAAAGTTGATTAGGTTGTTATACAATTTTTTCATTACATATCAAATGGTTAAATTGTTAAATGGTTGAATGATTAATGATTAATGGTTAATGGTTAATGGTTAATTATTAATCGTGGGCTGTTAGCTGTATTGATACAGATGACTCAAAGCCACCTGTATCAATTAGCCAATGTTCTAGCTATTTTTACAATCATAAAATAGTTCGTTGTATTGCCACCAAGCTATTTGTACTCTGTGAAATTGTCAATATTTTTTCCACGAACGCATTTGGAAAGTACAAAACAGTACATACCTATAAGAAAATTCATTTTTGAGTTTCAAAAACAGTACATACCTATCGGAAAATTCATTTTTGAGTTTCAAAAACAGTACATACCTATCGTTTCAAAAACAGCACATACCTATCGGACTATACTGTTTTTAAATTTTTAAAGCGTACATACCTATCGGACTATACTGTTTTTAAATTTTTAAAGCGTACATACCTATCGGACTATACTATTTTTAAATTGTTAAAGCGTATATACCTATCGGACTATACTGTTTTTAAATTTTTAAAGCGTACATACCTATCGGACTATACTGTTTTGTACTTGCTCAACCTTAGCAATATTGATACGATGACTTGGAGACACCTGTATCAATTAGCTAACCTTATAATTATCAATTATCAATTATCAATTAACTAAAACACTCCGTTGGGTGTAATTCCTAAGAAATGGAAATAGGTTTCGCCCATGAGGATAATCATAAACCAAGCCACCCAAAGCATACTAAACCCAAACTTGAAGGTATCGGTAAGGCTGTAATGGTCGGTAGAATACAAGAGCAGTGCAGGTTTACTGTTGAAAGGCAACACGTAAACGTGTTCGATTAATAGGGCTACCGGCAATGCCAAGCTTATAATCGAAAAGCCAAATCGTGAAGCTACACCAATAGCAATGGGCACAAAAATCATGGCACGCATTGTTTTAGACTCGAATATCAATGCGCTGAAAATCATGGCAAAGGTAAGCGCAAGGTAAAGCACCCAGAAAGGTGTATCTTTGGCAAATCCCATAGCATCGAAAGCCGCATTGACCGAAATAGAAGGCAAATCGGTTATATCTAAGCCCGCACCCAAAGTGTAAGCACCCGCAGAGAACATCAAAAGATGCCAAGGAATATCTACTTCGTTCCATTCTACTACGCCTATTTTGGGCATAAGCGCAATTACTGCGCCCATAAAAGCTACTGCCGTAGGGCTAATTCCATGATATACATCGGTTACCCAAAGTCCAAGAATAGCCGTAAAGATTACAATGGCTTTTACTTCTGAAAATTTGAGCTTTCCCATTTTGTGCAATTCTTCTTTGAGGCGTTCCATGCCACCTTCTATTTGTGGTAGCTTTTCGTTTTCTTTCAAAGGGAAGAATACTTTAGAACCTAGAAACCAACCAATAAATATAAGAATGATAGCCAAAGGCGCAGCGGCTTCCATCCAATCGTAAAAAAATACTTCGGAGCCAATAGCTCCGGCTATAATGGAGGCAGCCAAAAGGTTTGCGCCCGAACCCGTTACAAAAGCACCTGCCGAAATATTAATCTGCAATAAGTTTTGTAATACCAAGTTACGCCCAAAGTTATTTCTATTTTTTCCGCCAGTAGCACCGTAAACGGCTGCAACTACCATAAAGATAGGCAACAGGATAGTAGCTTTGGCAGTAGTAGCCGAAATAAAGAGCGACAAAACCATGTTGATAACAATGAAACTCAGGAATATAGAAGAGGCATTTTTACCAAAGCGAACAATAAACCACAAAGCAAACCGCTTTGCCACACCCGTTGCCACCAGCATACTCGCCAGTATAAACGACAAAATGTTCAACCACATTACTTTATGCCCCAATTGAGCATAAGCTTCCTTCTCAGGTAGCACATCGGTAAGCACCAAGGCAATGATGAGCATGAGCGAAGTAAGGTAATTGGGAATGGCTTCGGTTATCCACAAGATAAGCGCCGCCAAGAAAATAGCCAACATAGCTATATTGGCACGTATAAAGTTTTGTGCACCTAATTCGTTGTAATGTGCTTGCGCCTCTTTGCTTAAACTTTCGACCTTGAAATTGTGCAAATAATCAACATCTAACACAAAGTAAATGAGCAAAAAAACAATAATTGCAAGCGGAAAACCTATTTTGTGCAGTAAAAGTTCAAAATTTGATTTAGACCGTACCGGAAGTTTCTCTATCCGGTAATTCTTCATATCCAGAATATCCATTTTTTCAATGTTCAATGTTTAATGTTTAACGATTAATGTTTAATGTTTAACGATTAATGATAAATGATTTTTAATGTTTAAGGATTTAAGTAAGAGCTTGAAATTAGTTTATATTAATCAAAATAGAATTTTCTCGCAGAGTTCCGCAAAGTAAAGCGCAAAGTTTCGCAGAGTTTATTCGTAAATAGTATAAACTAATTCTAATCATTTACTTATATAAAAACATTAAACATTAATCGTTAATCATTAATCATTAATCGTTAATCGTTAATCATTAATCGTTAAAAAAAAATTACCATTTAGTATAAGGGTTTTTCATAAGCATAGAGTTGTAGTATTTTACATCTCCAGTAACTTCTTCGCCAAGCCATTCGGGTTTCTCAAATGTATCTTCTTCCGATTTTAGCTCTATTTCGGCAACGATTAAACCTTGGTTTTCGCCATAAAATTCGTCCACTTCAAAAGTGAACTCTCCTGCTTTAATCATGTAGCGAGTTTTGTCGATTACGCCAGGTTCGCAAATAGCCAATAAGTCATTTACTTCCGAAACAGGAATTTCTTTTTCCCACTCATAACGAGTTGCGCCCGAAGCATTGCCTATGCCTTTGATGGTAATAAAACCTTTATCGCCTTTTACTCTTACTCTTACAGTACGCTCAGGTATCGACGAGATGTAACCTTGTGTAATGCGAGTTTGTTTTGCTGCTTGTGATTTGAATTCGCCTTTCACAAGAAACTTTCTTTCTATTTCTTTTGCCATTTTTTCTATTGTTAAGCTATTAAGTTTATTGATACGATGACTTAAAGTCATCGTATCAATTGTTTAAAAAATAATGACTTAAAGTCATCGTATCAATTCATAATTAACTAGCTAACGAAATCTCCGTCCGACATTCCGATAACGCGTTTGATTGCTTGTAGGTAGTTGATGTTTTCCATGCCTTCTAGTCCGCAGTCTTTGATTGTTTTTTTGATGTCTTCCACTTCGGTAGATTCGGAGTTGATGGTAACGATAGCAGCACCGTTGATTAAGATGTTACCTACTTCGCAAATGGTGTTGTTTACCATGTATCCAAAGCGCTCTTTGTGTACTTTTACGGCAGCCAAGTCTGGGTGTGCTTTAATCATACCAATGAACTCATCGTAAGAGTATTCGGCTTTGTCAAGCTTAGGCAAACCTTCTACTTTGAATGCTGGAAACACTTCGTTTTCAAGTACTTCTTTTTTGATAGGAAATTCGCCTTTCATCAACGGATTCCATTGCTCTAAACCATCAACAGCTTGCACAAAGGTTTTGATGTCCATTTTGCCATCACGTATTTTTGTGTTGTTCACATCGTTAGTGCGCGATACAATGTAAATTTCGTCTGAATGACGTTCCCATACTTTTTGTGGTACAGGTGCTGAGTAGCGCGACATTAAATACGCTTGGTCTTCAAAATCTTGACCAAATGTTCTATATTCAAAACGTGGTTTTGAAATCTCTCCAATTTTCAATTCTTCTTTTGCCATTTTTTTAAAATAATTTATATGATTGTATATTGTTTATTGTTAATTGATTACGAACTTTGCCAAAGTTAAAAACTTTGCGTGGCATTATTGATACGATGACTCCAAGTCATCGTATCAATTAGTTCACATCTTACCAATTAGTTAGCATTACAATTTGTAATTAACCAAAGGTTCTAAGCCTATAATTTGCCTGATAATCATAGGATAATTTGTGTTTTTAAATTCGCCGTTGATGCCTAAATATTCGAGCATAGTATATACATCTTGAACCACTTCCGACTCAATATTGAATGTACGAATAAATGCGCCATTAATTAAGTTTTCGGCTATTTCGCAGTTGCAATTGTTGTAAATAAATTCGGTTTTCTTTTTATATACCTCCACGAGTTTTAAATCGGGGTCGGCATTAATAATTTCTTCTATAAATTGCAGAATTTCGTAACTTTCTCTTTCTAAGTTAGGTGCTTCTATTCCCACTGCCGGAAAGAATACGTTTTCAACAAATTCTTTGCTCAGCGGAAAAGGCTCTGCTTGGTTTACATTCCACTTTTCGAGCTTTTTACCTATCGAGATTAGTTCTTTAATCACAAGTCGCTTATTTCTGATAAGAATATTGCTACGTGTATTGCCTTCCGAAAGGATATAATAGTCGTAGTTTTCAGTTGCTTCAGCTTGTTTTCCCAACTCATAAAGTTTCGCTTGTGCTTCGCCAAAATCTTGACCGAAGACGCGATATTCAAAAAGTAACTTGTTTCTGCACATTTGTTTTAATGTTTAACGATTAACGATTAACGATTAATGTTTTTTTTTGCTGTTATGATAATTCTTGTAATTAATTTCATTAGTTCTATTGCATCTTCGTTAATGCTTTCAAATTGATTTTCAGTTATAAAATCTGTTTTGTTAAGAAGTTCTATCCAATACATATTCTCTTTCATTTTTTATTAGCCAAAATTATAATTAATTAAACATTAACATTAAACATTAAACATTAAACATTAATCGTTAATCGTTAATCGTTAATCGTTAATCGTTAATTTATATAATTGCTTGTAGGAATCGCTCACTATATAAATAATATTTTTGTTGAAGTCGATGGCTAAACCTTCCATTTGATTTATTTTTACCGAAAATTGTTTTATCAACGTTCCTTTTGTGTCGCAAATGGAAATTGTTTTCGATTCATCGCTCAATATCCAGAGTTCTTGTCCATCGGGGCTACAACAAATGTCGGAATAGTCTGAAGCAAAGCTCAACTTTGTTTCGCTTATGAGCGAACCGTTGCTATTAAGCTCAATAAGTTTTGCCGGACTTTTTTCGTTTATTACAAAGATGTTGCCGTTTAGTGGATTTATGCAAATGCCTTCCAATCCGGAGTTCAAATCTCGTACTTCTACATTTACTTGTAAGGTATTCAACAGGTTGCCGTAAACATCGAATACTAGAATTTGCCGCATTCGTTCCTCAACTACATAGATGTTTCTATTGGTGGGGTTTATGGCTATTCCTTCAAAATCTTGACCTACATAAGCAAATGAGCTAAGGATTTTTCCGGTGCTGGATAATTTGTAAATTGTATTGGTATTATCGCTAACTGTGTATAAAATATCGGAACTGCTAAGAGCTAAGCCCGACATTTCGTCAATATCTACCGAGTATATTTTCTCAACAAAGAGTTCGTTTTCTAAGGCATCATCTTTTTCGCAGGCAAACAAAAACAACAAGCTAAGAACAACGATACTTTTCTTTAAATACATTCGGCTTAGTTATTTATTGATACGATGACTTGTGGGTCATCGTATCAAATTTTGATTAATTACTTTTTCTTTACATTGCTATTAGCTGCACCTCTTGTGTGAGCCGGACTAACAACCCAGCCGCCTGCTGCAGTACGAGCATAGCTTTGGTTGCTAGCATGCCCAGATGCACCACCCAAGTTGTCGGCAGTTTTTTCTAAGTAATTCAATGCAACACCTCTAGGGTTGTATAGTTCTAATTTTACTGCTTTTGTATTGGAAATACCGGCTGTTAAACCTCCAGTAGTTTGTTCTACAATGATATACGAATTGGCTGCAATTTTTGTTCCCGCAGGAAAAGTAAAAACAGTAGCAGCAGCATCTTTCACAAGATATACACCAGCTATATCTACTTCTTCATTTGAAGTATTGTAAAACTCAACCCAATCTTTCGTATTTCCAGCTCCATCGTCATACAATCCACATACTTCGTTTAGTACTAATGCACCCCAGTTTGGAGCAGGAGCTACGTTAAATTCTGGCCAAGTAGAAGCTAAATCATGGTTAAATGGGCTAGTTACTACACCATCTACTACTGTTTCAAGAGGATAATAGGTTTTTAAACCTCCTAAATCTTCAGCTCTTAGGTAGTAGCGTACTTTTGTGCCATCAGCTTGTCCGGGAATAGTACCTACCCAGTTGCCATTGTCATAAGTAAGTATAATAGTTGTTTTTGTAGCAGCAAGAGCATCGCCTATAACATAGTACAATCTTACTTCTTTTACACCAGTTTTGTCAGTAATGCTTACTGTAAAATTGACATCTTCCGCATTTGCAGGGTTTTGATTTGAAAGAGTCACTGTTTTAAAAGCTGGTGCTCCGTTTTGAACCGTAAGACTAGCCGGAGTTGCAGGTGCTGTGGCAGGGAAATAGGATTTCTTGCCAGTTTCATCGGTAGCAACTACATAATATTTGAATGCTGTACCAAGTGTCATTGCCGAAATGCGGTATTTGTAAGTACCCGAAGTTGAAGGAGCCATTTCTACAATTCTCACATCTCCGGCTATGTCTAAATACAATTTCACATCGCGCACACCACCCGCATCGGAAGCAGTAACTACCAAATCGAAATAGTTATTGTCGTCAAGGGCAGGAATCAAAGTGGCAATAATTGCAGGAGCTTCGTTGGTATTGCTGTTGGCAGCGGCTTTAGTAGCATTTGCATTTGACCATACAGTACCACCATCTGGGATACGTGCATAAGTAACACCTAGCGGCATAGCAGGAACGGCAACCTCGTCAATTACTGCACCAGCAGCATCAACCAAGAATACACTTTCGCCACCCGAAGAGATTCCGAAAGCACCAATATTAGTAGGATTACCACCAGCTAATGCAACATCGCACACCACCGCAAAATAACCTCCGGCTGGCACAATAGTTCCGGCAGGAAATGTGAAAAGAGCAGCAGGTTTGTCATATACACCAAAGCCCGAAATATCGGGTCGCCGGCATTTGAATTAACCTCGTTGATTACCAATACAACATCTGAATCTACATTGGTATCTACAAAAAGTTCATCTTTTACACACGATTGGAAAAGGAATGCGCTAAAAATCAAAAGCGCAACAAAAATTTTAATTCTGTTCATATCTTTAAAATATTAAAAGTCAATTTCAATTCTAGCTTGAATAAATCCGTAATCATCACCGGCAGTGCCGTTTTCATCAACTACTTTGGTAAAGTCTTTTGTTAGAGCACCTTCTTCATCTAAACCTACAAACAATTTTCCTTTTCCACTAGCATAGCGGTCGTGGTTGATGTAGGAATAGTTCAACATGAATTTTACGTTGGGGTTTGCATGGTAAGTAACACCATTTGTCGTTAAGATTTACATAGTCGTAACGGAAAGCAACTTCTACATCGCCCCATTCTTTGCCTCTCGAAACTTGCGCAAATTCGCCTTCTTCGTCGTTGTAGTTGTATTTGCCACCAAATATCAAATACGAAACAGCAGCATACATACCACTAGCTTTGAAAGTACCAAGTTCGCCTTCGCGAGTTACATTGGTTTGAATGTATTCGCTAGAAAAGCGCATGTTTTTGTGAGCAGCCGAAAGTTCGCCCGCAAGCAAAGTATAGCTTTCTACATTCGTAATATCGTCGGTATCTAAATATTTCTTGCGGCTAATGCTGGTCATATCACGCATCGAAATACGGTTATTGTCGTTGTTGATAGGACGGAAAACACCTTTACCTGTAAGCGAATAACCTTCGTCGGTACCATTTGCTTTGTTGTCGTCTTCGGTATAAGTAGTAACTTCGAGGTTTTCTACATCGTTAAAATGAATACCTCCAACTAATAGGTATTTCTCTCCGTATTTAGTTGCGTTCAAACCAATTTGACGAGCAGGAGCGAAAGAAGTCATAAAAGGCTCTTCCACAAAAGTTTGGTAACGTGAAGTGGTGGTGGTTTCCATCGAAATAGGTTCTTTGAAGCATCTTTTACATCTAAAGCACCACCGGCAAAGTTTAAATCTACTTCACCCGTCCAGTGGTCGTACAAGATAGTTTTCATTGCAAAACGCAAACGACGAATGGTAAGACCACTACCAAGCTCATTGTAAGCATCTTGGTCGAAATAATGTGCACCATCGAAGTTTACACGCAAGTCGAACCATGTTTTCATTTTTTGGTCAGCAGATTCAAACACCAAGATACCATTTCTGCTTTCGGCATTCATCGAAACTCTATTTACTTTCTGTCCGTAAGCATCGTATCGCACGGTTGTGTCTTGGCTATGTTCTTGTGCAATGCTCACATTGGTTGCAAGCAAGAGTACAAAACCTAAAGCTAAAATTCTTAATTTTGTTTTTAACATAGTATTTTGAATATGAGTTTTGTGTTAATTGAATATTTCATCATGCAGATTGTACAGATGATTTATTTGTTGGCACAAACTTAGATTCAATTACTGGTTCTCACAATTTTTTTACCCCTATAAAAACCCTACACTAACCCATTTTTGAACTGAATAATCTTTATATTTTCCAAAATACACCTCTACACTACTTTTATTATTATTTAGTACTTAGGCTTTTATAAAATTAGTATCACTACACGCATCTCTTTTTTGTAAAGGAGGAAAACATTCCAATAGACGTTGTTTAAATTTTATTTTAATTAGCCCCGACCTTCAGGTCGGGGAAATGAAAACCACATAAAATCGGGTTTTAGCCCAAAATGCCTACGCCCCCAATTTGGGCTAAAGCCTCGAATCTTCTATTGTTCTTTTTACACCTCACTAAAAGACTGTGCTAGTTTGTTTGACTTTATAAACAAACTTTAATTATATAGAGTTTGAAAGAAAACTCATCATTTTTTGAAAATTTTAAAAAAACAAAAACCGTTCGACCGACTTGTCGGTCTGTCGGTTAGGCTGTTAGCAATATAAAATGACACAATTCAAGCTTAAACGTCATTTAAAGCTCAAGGCTTATAATTACTCCGTTGTATTTGCCGGAAATAAAATAATTTTTGTTTTCAAAAGTAACATTTCCACTAAGCAAACCGGCAACTTTGAGGGTATTGTTAACTAAGCAAATGTCGTAGGCATTGTCTTGACCAACACCACCACACATTTTCAACCATTCGGGTTCTCCCTCTGCATTAATTTTTGTAATGATAATTTCGCCCTTGTACAATTCTTCGCCTGTACCTTGCACTGCTTGTATGGGTATTTTTTTTGTTTTGCCCGATATACCTATTTCCACATGAGCAAAGCTACAAGCATAAATATTTCCGTCGGCATCGAAAGTAAATGCAATAATTCTATCGGTAGAGCGTCCCTCGTTGCGCACTATCCACTGAAATTGGTTTTGACTGTTTAGTTTTAGTATATATCCTTCTTCCGAAGGTCCCATGTCGGGGTCGATTGTTGTTTTAATTTTTTGATTTCCACAAAAGTAAGCAATTCCGGTATTGTCAGCGGTTTTGGTAGGTGCTACCTCGCCTTTGAAATGCCCTCCAAGGTAAATATTTCCTTGGCTATCGGTTTCGAGATAGTTTACATTGGCTTCGGTAATAATCGAATTTACCGATGTACAATTACCTTCTGATGAGTATTTTGCAAGAAATACTTCATTGCCCCACAATACTTCGCCGGGTCCAAAAACCAATTTGCGTGTTTTTATTGGAATAGACCCAAATTTACATTCGCCAGCAAAGTTGCCACTTATTAGCAACTGATTGTTTTTTTCGTCAAAGGAAATATCAGATGCCCAAACTCCGGTAATAAACGAATCGCCTCCTGTTATGTGTTTAGCCCAAACCAACTTACCAGAGCTGTTGTATTTGGCTATGAAAGCGTTTTTGTCTCTGTCTTTTTTTAAAAGAGTACTTTCTAGGGTAATGCTTTCGGAAAAAGAACACA
>JFJP01037809.1_pt1 | contig 22462 bp, 22 predicted proteins | sample 431651 | NCBI WGS metagenome assembly JFJP01 (sample SAMN02602958, study PRJNA72255) | Microbial mat metagenome, whole genome shotgun sequencing project. | biome: fresh water; feature: sink hole; material: water; isolation source: purple microbial (photo- and chemosynthetic) mats found in...
ACTCATAACTCACAACTCACAATTCTCACCCGTATTCGTAAAAATAAGTTGAACATGGAATAACCAAAGCGAATTCTTATTAATATTGGCATTCGAATTGTTTGCACAATATTACCAGCACAATCAGCTTATTTGTAATTACATTAAAATTATATGTCCACAAATCAAGTACCCGAAGGCTATCTTTTCTCGAAGCGATATACCAACTATATCTTTTCGCTTCTATTTCTGCTCTATATGTTCGATTATATAGACCGAATGGTCATAACGAGCCTATTCCCATTTCTCAAAGCAGAGTGGGGTATCACCGATACCCAAAGCGGCTTGCTTGTATCTACAGTATATTGGTCAATCGTGTTGTTTACGTTCCCCATTTCCATACTAGTAGATAGGTGGAGCAGGCGCAAGACCATAGGGCTTATGGCTGTAGTATGGAGTTTGTCAACCGTTATGGGGGCTTTTACAGGCTCGTTCAGGCAATTGTTTTTGGTGCGTACCGCCATAGGTGTTGGCGAGGCCGGATATGCACCCGGTGGAGCCGCTATGCTATCGGCATTGTATCCTGAGAATAAAAGGGCCTGGCGTATGGGGTTATGGAATGCTGCCATTCCGTTGGGGAGTGCCATAGGTGTAGCACTGGGCGGAATATTGGCCAGTCATTTTGGTTGGCGTGCTGCACTGGGAGCTGTAGCCATTCCGGGGTTGATAGTAGCTATTTTATTTTTCTTTGTCAAAGATTATAAGACCATAGACCTTGCCAAGTCGGTAGAAGTAGACGAAAGCCAGTATACCGGCAACAAAAAAGTGCGCATGTCGATTACCGAGATTGTAAATGAGTTTTTATCGAAACCTTCACTCATTCTCACTTATTTCGGAATGGCGGGCGTAGTATTTGCTACCACATCTTTGCTCACATGGCTGCCTACCTATTTCCATAGAGTACAAGGCATAGCCGAAAGTCAGGCCGGATTAAAATCGAGTGCCATTATGCTTTTTGCCATCATAGGAGCACCGCTTGGCGGTTACATCACAGCCCGTTGGCGCAAAACCCGCATCAATGCTATGTTGCTGGTGCCAGCCATCACATCACTGGTTTCTGCGATACTCATGTTTTTCGCTTTCAATGTAGTGGGAGGAAGCGTGCAGTATATGGTATTGTTGTCTTTGGGTATTTCTATCACTGCTTTTATAGCGGCTACAGGTGCAGTAACCCAAGATGTCGTGCATCCGGGGCTCAGGGCAGTTTCTTATTCCATTGCCGTTATAGTTCAAAATTTGCTGGGGGCTTCCATGGGGCCAATTGTGATGGGAGCTATATCCGATGCATATAATATTCAAACTGCGTTCGCGTTTTTACCCGTATCCTTGCTCATCTCTTTCATATTATTTTTTACCGGATCTTTTTATTACGAAAAAGATTTGAAAAAAGTAGAAAAGGTACAAATGGAAACCATCTGATTTTTAGGAGAACCAGTAAAAACAAAACATCCCGGGCGAAAGTTTCATCCGGGATGTTTTTATTTTAAAGGCTTATTAGGGTTTTACTGACCCAGCCAGGCTTTTACATCATCTATTCGTGGGTTAGTAAGGCCAAGTTTGGCTTTTTTATTCATACCGCATAGGTCGTTGAACAATTTATTGGGGTTCGCCTGTTTCAGTTGATCCACTTTTACAAATCCCATTTTGTTGATGGGGGCTACCCATTCGGCAGGAATACCCAGGGCTATGAAAACCTCAGGGGCATCTATCGCACTTTTTTTCTCAGGGCGCATTTGTGGGAAAAACAGCACATCTTGTATAGACTGTGAGTTGGTCATAATCATGCTCAGTCGGTCTATGCCTATGCCTATACCGGCCATAGGAGGCATACCATATTCCATGGCACGCAGGAAGTCTTCGTCGAGCATCATGGCTTCTTCGTCGCCACGTTTGCCTAGTTCGAGTTGTTCTTCGAAACGCTGACGTTGATCTATTGGGTCGTTGAGCTCAGAGTAAGAATTGCAAATTTCTTTGCCGTTGCATATGGCTTCGAAACGCTCTACCAGCCCGGTTTTGCTGCGATGTTTTTTGGTAAGCGGCGACATTTCAACCGGGTAATCTGTAATGAAGGTAGGCTGTATGATGAGGTGTTCGCATTTTTCACCAAAAATCTCATCTATCAGTTTTCCTTTGCCCATGCTTTCGTCGGTTTCAATACCAAATTTGAGGCACAGCTCGCGCAATTGCTTCTCATCCATTTCCGAAATATCTATGCCTGTATAGTGCTCTATGGCTTCGAACATAGTGAAACGTTTCCAGGGTCGCTGGAAATCTATTACATGCTCACCCACTTGTACTTTGGTAGTATTGTGCAGATTAATCGCTATCTTCTCCACCATTTCTTCTACGGTATTCATCATCCAGAAATAGTCTTTGAAAGCTACGTAGAGTTCTATCTGGGTAAATTCAGGATTGTGAAATCTGTCCATACCCTCGTTGCGAAAGTCTTTCGAGAACTCATATACACCATCGAAACCACCCACTATCAGACGTTTGAGGTAAAGCTCATTGGCAATACGCAGGTACAAAGTCTGGTCGTGTGTATTGTGGTGGGTTTTGAAAGGACGAGCAGCAGCGCCTCCGTATACAGGTTGCAAAATGGGAGTTTCTACTTCCAGATATTCTTTGGCATTCAGATACTCGCGCATGGTATTCATGAGCTTTGTACGTTTTATGAAGGTATCTTTTACCTGGGGATTCACTATAAGGTCAACATAACGCATGCGATAGCGTTGTTCGGGGTCCGAAAACGCATCGAATACCTGTCCTTCTTTTTCTTTTACAATTGGGAGAGGTTTGAGCGATTTGCTGAGCAATACAAAAGATTTTACTTTGATAGAAAGCTCTCCGGTTTTGGTATAAAACACAGGACCTTCTACACCAATGATATCGCCAATGTCCATCAGTTTCTTGAATACAATGTCGTACATGGTTTTGTCTTCGCCCGGGCACGATTCATCGCGCGAAATGTATACCTGCAATCTGCCGGTATGGTCTTGTATTTCGGCAAACGAGGCTTTACCCATGATACGGCGGCTCATGATGCGGCCAGCTATGGCAGTATCTTGAAAGTCGGTGGACTCTGCATGAAACTTTTCCTGAATATTGGCTATGGTGGTAGTTACTTTAAATTCAGGTGCGGGATAGGGGTCTATGCCCAAATCGTATAATTCCTGCAACGCTTGTCGGCGTATTATTTCCTGCTCGCTTAATTCTAAGTGGCTCATAAAAAATCTTTTGTATCGTGAAATAAAAATTCGGGCACAAATATACAATACACTCAGTTCATTCCGAAAATATTCGCAATAATTTGTGGAATTTCAGCACAATTCCGGTCTTTGAGTGAGTCTGCTATCTTGCAGTAAGTTTCGAACCATGTTATCGCATCGGGGTGTTTATATGGGCATAGGCTATTAAATAGCATTTTTGCTTCAATGATTCTACCTTCGTGCAACAAAAGGATGATATCAGTAGTCTCTTCAGTTGTAATTGGATTGCCGAGCATATGTATTTTATATATACGAATGCATGTAGGTGATTCGTTTACGCTAAAATGGATATTTTTTTTGAAATTGTTTGAATTTAAAATATATATATGCAATCTATCTCCACAAAAGTGCGCTACTTTATTTTAGCCATCGCTCTATTTTATGGTGAAAATGGGATTGCACAATCTGACTCTAGTTTCACCCCTCAAGATTTCTACAGCCGCGCTTTTGCCGCATACGAAAAGGGCGACTATCTGGCTTCGCTTTTCGATTTCAATATGGCCATCATAAAGAAGCCAGATTTTGCTGAGGCATACAACAACCGGGGGAATGCGAAATTTAAGCTTAACAATTTTTTGGGAGCTATGGAAGATTACAACGAGGCCATACGTCTGAGTCCCTCTTTTTCGAGGGCTTGGTACAACCGAGGGTTGGCCTTCACCGAAAGCAATAAATACGACGAGGCTATCACCAATTACACGCAAGCCATAAAACTTGATTACAACCTAGATTTGGCATGGTATCATCGGGGACGCACTTTCTACATGATGGGGAAATATGATGAAGCCATTCGCGACCTCGACATAGCTATAAAACAAAGTCCTGCCGATTATATGCGGTTTTACTATCGTGCCTTATGCTATTTTTATACCGATGAGTTTGAAAAGGCATTCACGAATCTGACTGTGGTCACCAACAAGCAACCTGATTTTGACGAAGCCTTCTATTTCAAAGGCTTGTGTCTGGCCGCAAATAAAAAATATACTGAATCGTTGGAGTGGTGCAACAAAGCCATTGAACTGGATAAGCAGAATGGTGCATATTATTATGCCCGAGGTTTGGTATACATGCATCTGAATGACACAAAACAAGCACGCAAAGACTGGAAATACGGTGCCGCGCTCGGCAACTCTGCTTGCTTGGAAATGCTGGCTAAAAACCCGTAAACAATGGATAATTGAGAATTGAGAATTGAGAATTGAGAGTGAGTCATTAAAAACTCGTGCCTTCGTGGCGAACTTTTGATTTCGGATTTCGGTTTATTTTAACCCATCTTTTGTGTTACCTTACTAATTACTCGGTTGACCGCTCTGCGCATTATCCATTATCCATTATAATATGTGTTCTACGGACGATTGCAGGTGCTATTTTTTCCGCGTTGCGAAATTCTTAATTCTTAATTCTCAATTCTCAATTCCTCTTCTTTTTTCTTATTTAGAATTAATAAAAATAGTTAATTAAAATGATTATAAATTATGCTGTAAATACGAGTGTTTTGTATATAATATGAATTTAAATTTTATATTTGAAAATTAATAAAAAGGAGACACATTTTGGAAATTCTATATTTACTCATTGGCATCAGTTTGATAGTTGCCGTTGGCTTTGTAATAAGCTTTTTGTGGGCTGTCAAAACCGGGCAATATGACGATGATTATACACCATCAGTGAGAATACTCTTCGAGGATAAAAACTATGAACCAAATAATAAAACAGATTAAATGGAACAGCAGACTTTTTACTATGACAACAAGATAGTCCGACTATTCTTGAATGCGACGCTCTTATGGGGAGTTGTAGCATTTCTGTACGGACTTTTACTGGCCTTGCAATTGGCCTTCCCGGTTTTTAACCTTGGGATGGAGTATTCAACTTTTGGGCGTATACGTCCTATTCACACCAATGCGGCTATTTTCGCCTTTGTCGGAAATGCTATATTCGCAGGAGCATATTACTCTATGCAACGTGTACTTAAGACTCGTATGTTTTCAGATTTGCTCAGTAAGATCAACTTCTGGGGCTGGCAATTAATTATTGTTTTAGCTGCTCTTACACTCACATTAGGTATGACTACCTCTAAGGAGTATGCAGAACTTGAGTGGCCTATTGATATTCTTATTGCCATAGTATGGGTGGTATTTGGTTGGAATATGTTCGGTACTATTTACAAACGTAGGGTAAAACATATTTATGTAGCCATTTGGTTCTATATTGCCTCATTTGTAGCTGTAGCTGTGCTGCACATCGTAAACTCGCTCGAAGTACCAGTAACTTTGTTCAAAAGCTATAGTGTTTTTGCTGGCGTTCAAGATGGTTTGGTACAGTGGTGGTACGGTCATAATGCGGTTGCATTCTTTCTTACTACTCCTTTCTTGGGGCTTATGTATTATTTCTTGCCCAAAGCCGCCAATCGTCCCGTATTTTCATACAAACTATCTATTATTCACTTCTGGACCCTAGTATTTCTTTATATTTGGGCGGGGCCGCACCATTTGTTATACAGTTCCTTGCCAGATTGGGCACAAACTTTAGGTGTAGTCTTTTCAGTGATGCTTATAGCTCCATCATGGGGTGGTATGCTCAATGGTTTGCTTACACTGCGTGGTGTATGGGACAAAGTTCGCGAAAACCCTATCCTGAAATTCATGGCTGTTGCCGTTACCGCTTATGGTATGAGTACCCTCGAAGGTCCTATGCTTTCACTCAAATCTGTAAATGCTATCAGTCACTTTACAGACTGGACCATTGCCCACGTGCATATAGGTGCTATGGGCTGGAACGGCTTCCTTACTTTCGGTATGGCATACTGGCTTATCCCACGGATGTACGATACTAAACTATATTCTATTAAGCTTGCCAATTTCCACTTCTGGTTAGGCACATTGGGTATATTATTCTATGCTATACCATTATATTGGGCAGCATTCACACAAACCCTTATGTGGAAAGAATTTAATGCAGATGGAATGCTCGCATATCCAAACTTCCTCGAGACTGTAACTCAGATAATGCCTATGTACTATACCCGTATTGTAGGAGGTACCCTCTTCTTATTAGGTATGGTAGTGATGCTGTACAACCTTATTAAAACTGCCTACTCAGGTAAGTTTATCGCCGAAGAAATGGCTAGTGCACCTGCCAGAGAAGTTATATCCTCATCACGTGTTGCAGGCGAAACAGTACATAGTTGGTTAGAGCGCAGACCTACTCCTTTCTATATTCTCATAGCATTGGCAGTGCTAGTAGGAGGTATAGTTGAAATTGTGCCTATGATAGCCATCAAATCAAACGTAGCTACTATTGCAACTGTGACTCCTTATACACCGCTTGAGTTGCAAGGAAGAGATGTATATATTTCTGAAGGTTGTGTGAATTGCCACTCGCAATTGGTTCGTCCGTTCCGTTCAGAAACCGAACGATATGGCGAGTATTCAAAAGCAGGCGAAACTGTTTACGACCATCCATTCTTGTTTGGCTCACGCCGTATAGGTCCAGATTTGGCACGTACAGGTGTAGTAGGAGGCAAAATGTATAAAAATGCAACATGGCATTACAACCATTTGCAGAACCCACAGGCTTTGAATGCTCAATCGAATATGCCACCTTATCCATGGCTCATAGAAAGCGATGTAGATGTTTCGCTTACAGAAGCCAAAGTAAGAGCAATGATGTCTCTTGGTGTACCTTATACTGAAGATGAAGCAAAAATGGCGAATGATTTATATATGAATCAAGCCAATCTAATTACTGCAAGTCTAAAAGAGTCGGGCATAAATGTTGAGCCTACTAAAAAGATAGTAGCGCTCATAGCATATTTGCATCGTTTGGGTAAAGACATTACAATGTCGAAACAAGCCGATGGTACTACTACCAATGCTGATAGCAATACCGATAAAACTGCACAGCAATGAGATTTTTGAGCCAATATTATCAGGAAATTGAAGGAATTGAAATTTACCCGATAATAGTACTGTTGCTATTTATGACTAGTTTTTTCTTGATGCTCTACGTAATTTTGCGTACCGACAAAAAGCAAACTGATATGTATAGCAGAATACCTTTGGACGATAATAATTCAGAATTTGAACAAAATAACTTTTGAAATTTTAAAATACCATGGCAGAAGTATATAAAGACGAAGAAAGCAAACTCATGGATCACGACTTTGACGGAATCAAAGAGTTGGATAATCCACCCCCACCTTGGATTATGTGGGTATTGTATTTTACTATAGCATGGTCAGTAGTGTATATGTTGGTGTATCATGTATTCAAGGTAGCCGATTTGCAAGATGCAGAGTATGCTAATGAAATGGCTTCAGTAGTGCAAAATGCAGGAAATGCAAATACCAATGTAGTTGCAATGACTGAAGAAGAAATGCTGGCAGCTGGTGAAAAGCTATTTGCTGATAAAACTTGTATAACATGCCACGGACCCGTAGGCGAGGGGAATGCTATAGGCCCCAATCTTACAGACAACGCATGGATACACGGTGGCAGCAAAGAAGCAATCTTCAATGTAATTAAAAATGGTGTGCCCGAAAAAGGAATGACCCCCTACAAGGATCAAATCACTGACCAGAATATTGAATCTCTGGTTGTATATATTCAGAAGAAGCTTGTAGGCTCAAATCCTCCAAACGGAAAAGCTGCACAAGGAGATTCTATTGTAAATTAGAACTTATTTAGAATAAATATTTTTTAAATCGATATTTTCGTCTAATATTGCATCGGATTGAAAATTATAATCGATGATATTAAATGAATTTTTATAAAAACGTCGTCTTATTTGCCTGAAAATAAAGGTACAATAAGGCGATGTTTTTTTAAGAAGCCATTTATGCCATGCGCTCAGCTTTGATTTGAGAATAAGACATAATCCCGATGCTGAGCTCCTACAATTTAGAAGCAATTAATAAGCTTATGTATTTTTGATTAAAAATTAATTAAAGTACATTTGAATTCAAAATTATATTCTTTTAATTAAATGAAAATTAAGTTATTACTAACCGTTTTGTACATCATGTTTCAATCAAGCATGTTTGCACAAACTGCAGTTCCTGAGTACCAAGCAGGCGACAAGCAGGAAATTGGCATTTACGAACATTTGGATGAAAACATTCCGGAAAATGTGATGCTCTACAATTCAGATTCTGTGCTCATTAACTTGAAAAGTCTAATAAACAAACCAACAGTATTTTCATTTGTTTATTACAACTGTCCGGGCCTTTGCAGCCCATTACTCGATGGATTGGCTGAAGTTATAGATCGAGCCGAAATGGAACTAGGGAAAGATTACCAGGTAATCACTATAAGTTTCAATCCGTCAGACGGTTCAAGTTTAGGTAAGGCAAAAAAAATAAATTACCTCAACCAAATTAAGCGCCCAATTGATGCATCAAATTGGATTTGGCTCACAGGTGACAGTGCAAATATCTTCAGAATCACCGATGCTTTGGGATTTAAATATAAAAAAGAGGGAAAAGAATACGTACACGCAGCATCAATCATGGTTGTGAGCCCACATGGCAAAATTACCAGATACCTCCATGGAACTTATTTTTTGCCTTTCGATCTGAAAATGGCTGTAATAGAAGCACAAGAGGAGCGCTCTGGACCTACAATCAATAAAGTATTAAAATACTGCTTCAGCTATGATGCGACCGGAAAAAAATATGTATTCAATACCACAAAAATTACCGGAACCGTAATCTTGAGTGGCGCACTTATCTTATTTCTGGTGCTTGCCTTTTTGCCAAGAAAGCAAGACAATATTCAAGAAAGTAAATAACTAATCTAACAACCAATACATTGCACTATGTCGGAATCTATTACATCCGTTCAACACCAGTCATTTTACAATGTACGCCCGGGGTTCATAAACTGGATAACATCCACTGACCACAAGCGTATAGGATTGCTCTATTTTTACTCAATAAGCATTTTCTTTTTCGTAGGAGTTGTGCTTGGTGTACTTATGCGCCTTGAGCTTCTCAACCCGGGAAAAGATATAATGGAAGCGCAGACCTACAACGGTATTTTTACCTTGCACGGTGTAATCATGATATTTTTGTTCATCATTCCCGGTGTACCAGCAGTATTTGGTAACTTTGTGATGCCTTTGATTATTGGCGCAAAAGACGTTTCTTTTCCTCGCATCAATCTTTTGTCTTGGTATCTTTATGTTATCGGGGCTTTATTCGCATTATCAACATTAGTTTTTGGGGATGGTATACCCGATACAGGATGGACCTTTTATGCACCATATAGTGTAAAAACTGGAACAAATGTAACTCTGGCAGTTTTGGCAGCCTTTATTCTTGGCTTTTCATCCATTCTTACCGGGTTGAACTTTATTGTTACTATACACAGACTCAGAGCGCCGGGTATGACATGGTTCAAGATGCCTTTGTTTGCATGGTCGCTCTATGCTACTGCGTGGATTCAGCTTTTGGCTACTCCGGTTATAGGTATCACACTGCTTATGATTGTAGCTGAACGTACGCTAGGAATCGGACTTTTTGATCCTGCTTTGGGTGGCGACCCTATTTTGTATCAACATTTATTCTGGATTTATTCGCACCCTGCTGTATATATAATGGTACTGCCTGCCATGGGAGTAGTTTCTGAGATTATACCAGTGTTTTCACGACGTCGTATATATGGCTACAAAGCTATTGCTTTTTCTAGTTTGGCCATTGCATTTGTTGGTTACTTCGTTTGGGGGCACCATATGTTTACTTCAGGTATGTCTGGTCCGGCTCGTATTATTTTCAGTATACTTACATTCTTGGTAGCAATACCCAGTGGTGTTAAAATATTCAATTGGGTAGCCACGCTATACAAAGGGTCTATTACCATTAACCCTCCTATGCTCTACATCCTGGCATTTATATTCCAGTTTATGATTGGTGGACTTACTGGCTTGGTGCTTGGCGCTTTAGCTACAGATGTACATGTTCACGATACATATTTTGTTGTGGCACACTTCCACTATGTAATGTTTGGAGGCACCGGCTTTGCTTTTTTTGGAGCATTGCACTATTGGTTCCCTAAAATTTGGGGACGTATGGTAAATCAGAAAAAAGCCACCATAGCATTCTATTTTATGTTTGTAGGTTTCAATACCCTTTATTTCCCACTTTTTATTGCAGGTATGGCTGGTATGCCCCGCAGGTATTATGACTATCTTCCCCAGTTTCATAATTACAATATAATATCTACTGTAGGCAGCTGGATTTTATTCGTTGGATTTCTATTCATGATATATAATTTGTTGCAATCTGCCAGAAATGGAGAGAAGGCATCAGGCAATCCTTACAGAGCTCTCTCATTGGAATGGCAAACAGACTCACCACCAACTGTGGAGAATTTTGATAAGATTCCGGTTGTTACCGAAGGTCCTTATGAATACAAAGACTAATAATATAAAGAATTAATATATGTCTGCAACTACTGCGATACACGATGAGCACCGTGACGATTTCGGTGCGAAAATGGGAATGTGGTTATTCCTGTTTACCGAGCTACTATTGTTTGGCGGATTATTTTTGGTATACACCATCTACAGATTCCTGAATCCTGAAGATTTTGCTCATGGAGGCCACGAGTTGAACCTTTTCGTTGGTACAGTAAATACGGTTGTACTCCTCACTAGTAGTATGACTGTGGCCGTTTCGATTTCAGCCATACAAAAGGGCAACAAAAAACTGGCACTCAGTATGCTTTGGGTTACTATTGCAGCTGCACTGGTTTTTATGGTTAATAAATACTTCGAATGGGGACACAAATTTGAAATAGGATTGTATCCGGGTGGAGACTTATTTGCTACCCTTCCTCCTGCGGAGCGTTTATTTTTTCTGTTGTATTACTTTATGACTGGTCTGCATGGTCTGCACGTTATTATTGGGGCCATTCTTATTCTTTTTGTGATCAGGGAAATTAATAAAGGTATCATACAGCATGATAATTTTGCATTTCATGAAAACGCCGGATTATATTGGCACTTGGTAGACTTAATCTGGATTTATCTATTCCCGCTTATGTATCTCATACATTAATCTGAAAATATAATATGGAACACGAAAAACATCATATCGTTAGCTATACTTCTCACCTTTGGATTTGGGTTATTTTACTTGTATTTACTGTAATAACTGTAGGGGTAGCTGAAATTGATTTACAAAAACTAACTGTAGTAGTAGCCCTTGCAGTTGCTACTGTAAAAGCTGTGATAGTAGGCGCATATTTTATGCACCTTAAGTTTGACAATAAAATGCTAACTATAATGGCTAGCTTAGTATTGCTTATTTTTACTGTATTTTTAACCATAACACTGATTGATTATGCTTTGCGTTAACAGACATAATCACTTAAATAATAAATATTTAGTAGCATGAATCCAGGTGCATCAAATTTTGTACAAGGCGTAGATACCGCCTTTATTGTCATACTTGGCTTATCGTTTGTACTTCTGATAGGTATCACATTTTTCATGGTTTATTTTGTAATAAAATACAGCAAGAAAAACCATCCTGTACCTGAAGATGTAAAAGATAGTCATAAACTTGAAATCCTTTGGACTGTCATCCCCACCATTTTAGTACTCATTATGTTCTATTACGGATGGATTGGTTACCAACCTATGCGTGAAGTACCCAATGGCGCCATAGAAATAAAAGCTACCGGACGTATGTGGAGTTGGGATTTCGAATACCCAAATGGAAAACGAAGCAATATACTGGTTGTTCCCAAAGACAAACCTGTAAAACTTAATTTATACTCTCCTGATGTACTTCATAGTTTGTACATACCTGCTTTTCGTATAAAAGAAGACGTTGTGCCTGGTAGACCTAACTATATGTGGTTTATTGCTCAGGAATTGGGCGAATTTGATGTATTCTGTGCAGAATATTGCGGGGTACAGCATTCATATATGCTCAGCAAAGTTAGGGTAATAGATGAAAATGAGTTTTTGGCATGGTTCAACAAGAAAGAAGACGAAAGCCAACAATTTGCTAGCATCGGAGAGCAGATACTCGCCCAAAACGGTTGTGTGGCTTGCCACTCACGCGATGGAAGTAAACTTGTAGGACCCTCTTTCAAAGGCTTATACGGAACTCAGAAAAATGTTGAAGTAAATGGGGATATGAAAAAAGTAATGGCCGATGATGAATATATCAAACGTGCTATTTACGACCCGAATGCAGAAATAGTAGAAGGTTTCAACAAAGGCTTGATGGTTTCGTACAAAGACAAAATAACTGAAGACGAAATAAAAGAAGTTGTAAATTATCTGAAGACTCTCAAATAAACGAAATGATCAATTACCTCAAGATATTGGCCGAGTTGTCGAAAGTACGCATCACTATAGTGGTGACTGTAACAACGATACTCGGCTATCTCATGCAGAACCGAGGTCTGGATGCTGGTGCCATTGGTCCAACATTCGGGCTATTTCTGCTTGCTTGTGCTTCCGCAATACTAAATCAGTATCAAGAATCTGGCATTGATGCTAAAATGCCTCGCACACAAAATCGCCCAATTCCCTCTGGCCGAATAAGCTCAAAAAGTGCCTTTTTGCATGGCCTTATCTTTGCTATAGTGGGATCAATCATTATTCTCTACACTTCCAATTTCATGGCTATGCAATTGGGTATACTTGCACTCATTTGGTATAATGGAATTTATACTCCCCTCAAAAAGAAGACCGCTTTTGCTGTTATTCCTGGATCTGTTATAGGCTCATTGCCACCTATGGTAGGTTATGCAGCCGCTGGCGGCAACGTTACTGATATCGAGATACTGGTAGTAGCATTTTTTATGTTTATTTGGCAAGTACCGCACTTCTGGTTGCTATTGCTAAAGTTTGGCAAACAATATGAAGAAGCTGGCTTCCCATCACTTACTCAGATATATAGCGTTGAGCAAATCAAACGTGTTACTTTTGTGTGGTCGCTTGGTACTGCAGTTACAGCGTTATTTATTCCGTTTTTTCATATCATATCCAATCTGTACGCAAATTTGATTTTGGTGGCGGGTACAGTATATTTTATAGTACTCTTTTTTAGACTCATTCTACCCGGGAATCCTGATTTTAATATTAAAAAATACTTTATCTTTATCAACGTTTACCTATTATTGATAGTTCTAACTATATCGATAGATGTTTATTTGCCTTAATATTTTAAAACGTTGATTATGAATAAATTAATGATTATTGCTTTGATCGTAGGTTTCATTATGGCTTGCAACACAGCCACCGATGATACTAAAACTGCTTCAAATGAGCAGGTCAAATACTCCACCGTAGAATTGAATGTGGAAGGAATGACCTGCACCGGATGTGAAAATACTATTAAAAATTCTTTGATGAAAGTGGCTGGAATCGATTCTGTAAATGCCGATCATACCAATGGCCGAACTTTTATAAAATTTGATTCTACCAGCGTTAAAGTTGCTGACATACAGAAAGTAATTGAAGAAAAAGGCTATACAGTGGCTGAAAATCCACAACAATAATTTATATCCTTTAATAATAATTACTTTATGGCAAAATCTGTAAAACCCGGTACTTCGTACAGGGATAGTTTCGGCCTCATAAAAAAAGATGGAGGCCGTGCTTGGATGTACCCTAAAAAGGTATCCGGATATTTCCATAAATATCGTACGATATTGGCTTGGATTCTTCTGGCTATTTTTATAGGCCTACCCCTTATCAAAGTGAATGGTCAGCCATTTATGCTTGTTGATTTTCTGGACAGAAAGTTTATTCTTTTCGGAAAAATATTTTGGCCCCAAGATTCGTATATTTTCTTCATGGCCATGATAAGTTTTATACTTTTCATTATATTATTTACCGTAATTTACGGTCGCCTGTGGTGCGGATGGGCATGTCCGCAAACCATATTTATGGAAATGGTATACCGCAAAGTCGAATATCTGATTGAAGGCGATGCCCATCAGCAGCGTATTCTCGCCAAGCAACCCTTGAATTTAGAGAAAATCACCAAAAAATCTATAAAACACATTGCATTTTGGCTTATAAGTCTTGTAATTGCCAGCACTGTGGTAGCATATTTTGTAGGAATAGACCATATACGCTATATTTTTGAGAATGCGACAGGTGTTAAAAAAGGTCCTTTCATTGGAATAATGATCTTCACTACAGTATTATACTTTATTTATTCGCAAGTCAGAGAATTGGTTTGTACTGTGGTTTGTCCCTATGGTCGCTTACAAGGCGTACTGGTAGACCGCAATACTATGGTTGTAGCCTATGATTATGTTAGAGGTGAACCTCGCGGTCCTGTTAAGCCTGACGAAAACAGGAAGGAAGCCAGTAAAGGCGATTGTGTATCTTGCCATGCATGTGTGCAGGTTTGCCCTACTGGCATAGATATACGCAATGGCTCCCAATTTGAATGCATTGGTTGTACCGCTTGCATTGATGCATGCGATGCTACCATGAAGAAAACCGGGCTAAAAACCGGACTTATTCGTTTCGCCTCTGAGTTCCAGATTTCACAAAATCTGCCTTTTACTTTCTCTGTGCGGGTGAAAGCATATTCAGTTGTATTATTGGCTATTATGTCATTCTTTACATACCTCGTATTAAGCAGAACCAATACAGAAACTACTATACTCAGAACTCCAGGATTGCTATTCCAGAAAACGGATGACGGACGAATAAGTAATTTGTATAATATCAAAGTGTTGAATAAAACATTTGATACGATAAGTGTAAGTATAAAACCAATTGATGTAGACGGCGAAATTCAGTTTGCTGGTTCCAGTAATTTGCGTGTGCCAGGCCAAGAGGCTTCTGAAGGTGTATTTTTCCTAAAGGTAAAACCTGAGCTCCTTAAGCAAAAAAGCATCGAAGTTGAATTTGCTGTATACGCCAACGATGTGTTTATTGAAAAACAAAAGTTAACTTTTATCGGACCTGAATAAACGATTATGTTTAAAAAATTTAATTGGGGACATGGAATAGCCCTTTTCATATTTATATTCATTCTTAGTGTATTTTATCGAATTTGGCTTAGCAACCAATATGACATAAATTTGGTAACGGATGATTATTACCCTAAAGGTATTATATATCAGAAAGAAATAGATAAACAGAACAGAGCAAAAAATTTTGCTGAATTTGTTAAAGTTGTTCAGAATACGGATACAATATCATTGTTTATTCCCATTGAATATACCAATAAGCTGGATTCAGGAAAGGTCTATTTTTACAGACCTTCTGGCGCTGCCAGCGATAAGCTATATGAACTACAACCAGACACTTTGGGGATGCAAACATTTGATGCAAAAGAACTTAAAAGTGGCCGATATACTGTAAAACTGGATTGGAGCAATGCAGGTGTTTCTTACTATGTTGAAAAAGATTTATTTATAACCAAGTAATATGGATTTTCTGACTGTTATAACACTTGGACTTACTATTGGCGTACTCGGCAGTGTACATTGTGTGGGTATGTGTGGTCCAATAGCCCTTACTTTGCCGGTTACAGGCAATAGTCTACTTTCCCGTGCAATGGGCGTTTTACTCTACAATGTTGGAAGGGCGGTTACATATGCTGTTTTTGGTGCATTAGTTGGCTTAGTTGGGAAAGGCATCATGATGGGGGGCTTTCAGCGATATTTATCTATCGTAATTGGGCTGCTCATGATTCTTTGGGTGGTTTTTCCGGCTTTCTTCAATAAAATTGCTGGCAAAATGAAATTTACTTCTTACCTTTTTAACAAAAGCAGGACTCTATTCAGGGATTTGTTTCAGAAAAAGACATTTGGATCACTATTCACCATTGGTTTACTCAATGGTTTGTTGCCTTGTGGTCTTGTATATGTGGCGCTTGCCAGTTCACTCAATACTACCGATGTGTACAAAGGGGCCTTGCTAATGTTTTTCTTTGGACTGGGCACCATGCCTTTGTTGTTTGTACTTTCATTGGCCGGAAAATATTTAAGCGTTCGTTTCCGCACATTTATACATAAATCCGTTCCAATAATCATTGTCACCCTTGGTATTTTGTTTATACTCAGGGGACTCAATCTGGGCATACCATTCATCAGTCCTAGTGAATCGAAGCTTAAGGTTAGTAGCAAAACTACCATGACCACCAACACTGAAGAAGCGCCGGGAGCATGCTGTGTAAAGAAAAATACTGATGAATAATGTTTAAAATTATTAAATTTGCATGAATTTTTAAATCTATACTATGAAAAAAATCGTTTATTTACTTTCAGTTGTTGCCGTAGTTGCAACTATGTCTCTCGTTTCATGCGGTGGTGGTAGCAGTTCTTCTGAACAAAAAGACACTACTCAAACTACCAGTGAGGTTACTTCAGCTCCCGTAAATGCTTATGCTGCTGGTGAAGCTATTTACAATGGCAAAGGAAACTGCCACACTTGCCATCAGAAAGATGGTAAAGGCATTGCCGGTACATTTCCTCCACTTGCCGGAGCCGATTATTTATTGGCCGACAAAGATCGCGCAGTTGCTCAGACCATCAATGGTGCTAAAACTCCAATTGTAGTAAATGGTGTTGAATACAAAGGTGGTGTTATGCCTGCTTCTGCTAATCTGACCGACGAAGAAGTACGTGATGTTGTGAACTATATACTCAACTCATGGGGTAATGCAGGTGGCGAAGTAACTGTTGACGAGGTTGTAAAAGCTCGTACTTCGAAGTAATTCAGCTTGTAATTCTTTTTTTTTTAGTGCTTAAACCGGCAGGTGTAATGTTTCGTTCAGAAGCAACTTTGTTGGTTTAAGCATTTTTATTTTTAGTTATGTGCTGCTGTAGATCTCAGACTTTCACATTAGTCCTATTTATAATACTTTTTATTCGATCATATTTTTTTTTAATAATAAGGTAATCTTTGATACTTGAAATAATTTTCTACTAAGGGTTTAACCCTAATTATTCAAATGAATCAGGATTTGTAAGATGCAGTTTTCACCTTTCTATTTGGTAACAGGTCTGCAGGCAATAGCAACGTCACTTTTTAAATCTGGAAAAGCAATTTGAAATAACTCACTAGCGTGGGTACTTTATATATGATTTTGCAATTCTCTCTAAAATTTCGGGCATAGGGCAATCTATGCAGAATACAAAGGACAGTCGCATGCCTATCTGGATGCAAAACCCGATCCGATATTGGGTACCAGATTTGGTGAAGATGCACCTTGGGCATTAAACAAAATGCTCGTTTTTTTGGATGAATTGTTCTACAAATAAACGGGTGCGTAAAGATAGTTATTGACTATTTCGCCAATTCCATTTTTACAGGAATATTTACTTTTTCCATATCACCGGTATTTTCATTCTGGCGCTCCTCGGTTTTATAGAAAACCTTAAAAGATTTGCCTACAAATTCGGAGTTTGCTTTGAGGTCAGGACCTATGAGCGTATACTGAACGTTTGGGTTGGCTGCGGGATCATGGAAAAAAGTCATTTCTTTCCCGTTTTTATCTTTAAAAAAATAGTAAAAAGTCTGATCCAAGGGTGAACCATCTTTAAACTCACCTTCAAATACCAATTCGGAAGCATTGTTAGTTACCGTTTCATTTTCTTGGCTGCCAGTTGTTTCCGAATTATTTTCAGTAACAGTGCGTTCGGTGGTTATTACTACCGATTCTTTATTATCGGAGCTACCAGTATTTGTATCTGAACCACAACCGATAAATACAAATACACTTAAGATGAGGGCAATGAACACATTATATTTCATAATCTAATTATTTAGTAATACACAATTTTTTCAATTCTTCTAAATTACCATTAAAAACGTTTAAATCTACTTCTTCGTCTATGCCATGTACAATTCCGTTTTCGGAGTATTGCCAGAAATGCCAGTTTCTTCCTGCTACGCTGTCGGGTTTGGTAGAGGTGTAGTGCGCCAGCCACAACGGATAATCGTCAAAATATCCCGAAAGATAATCTGTATAAAATGAGCGGCTTGTGTAAATGATGGGTTTTACACCATAATAGCGTTCCACTACATCCAGCCAATCACGGGCATTTTTGCGCAAAGTCTTTTGGTCAGGCATATTTCGGGCATATTCAATATCGAGCACCGGGGGTAAATCGCCATTTTCCAATTCTACTGTTTTTATAAAATTGTTGGCTTGTTTTTCGCCATCCATTCCCAAATTGAGAAAATGATAAGCACCACGAAGCAATCCGGCTTCTTTTATAGATTGCCAGTTGGTTTTAAATCTTTTGTCGCGCATATTAAAACCTTCAGACGCTTTCACAAAAACAAAATATATATTTCGGGTACGTACTTCGTTCCAATTTATATCATCCTGATAATGTGAAACATCTATTCCATGTATTTCATATCCGGTTGGCCCTCGTTCTCTAAAGTAATTGGCAATGAACAAAATAACCAATGTTACAAGAGTTCCTTTTAACCATAATCTAAGTTTCACATCTATTGCATTTGTGTGCTAAATTAGTATGTTGTGTTTAATTATAAAAATTTGAAATATTCACTTACGGGTATGAAATAGTGAAACCAAAGTATTCCTTTTGCAAAAATTATCTAAAATAATGCAATTCAATTGGTATTGTGATGAATCTTGGCCAATTTCGCAATCAAATACTTTTCCCATTTCATGAAATACTTTTTCCCAGCAGTTGTATTCATCTTACTCTTCGCCGCATGTAGCCCAGATTTTCAGCCTGTGAAATCGGGGTACACACTTAGCTTTTCATCAGATACTATAAGTTTCGATACCGTTTTTAGCCAAACCGGAACATCTACACATGTGCTGAAAGTGTATAACAAAAATGAATCGGATATAGAAATTTCACGAATAAAGCTTGGAAAACAAACTGGTAAAAACTTTTTGATAAATGTGGATGGTGTGTCTGGTCAAACGTTCGAAAATGTGCGCATAAGGGCCAACGATAGCCTTTTTATTTTTATAAAAGCATATTTGCCATCCAATGAAGCAGACTCTGTGATGTTTGTTGCCGATTCTTTAGTATTTAGCAATGAAAACAATGAGCAGTTTGTGCACTTGGTAGCTTGGTCTGAAGACGTGATTTTGATTGATGGAGAAGTGCTGGGTACCCAAACCCTCACTGCAGATAAGCCATATGTAGTGTTCAACTCTATGATGGTGGATACCGGGCAGGTACTCACACTCAATGCAGGTACCCGTATGTATTTTCATCACAAATCGCGACTATATGTTGCCGGCACACTCATATGCAATGGCACGCAAGATCAGCCGGTTCAGTTTATGGGCGACCGATTAGATTATTTTCTGCCCGATGTAAAGTATAATAAGCTTCCGGGTCAATGGGAAGGCATCTGGTTTTTTCCGGAAAGCAGAAATAATGTGCTGAAAAATACAATTGTTGCAAATGCTGTAATTGGAATACAGGCTGGTGCACTGCCCGGAACTTCGCAGCCAGATGTGCTGATTGATAATGCATTGATAACCAATCACAGCTATGCAGCTCTTTTTGCCATAAATGCAAAGTTGAAGGTATATAATTCCGAGATTTCAAATGCCGGAACATATTTAGCAGCTTTGGTGGTAGGCGGAAATTATGACGGGGTGCACAATACCTTTGCAAATTATTATTATTTCGGTGCCAGCAATGAATCTCCAATACTTTTGTCTGACAATGTAATATACAACAATGTACTGTATACGGCTCCTCTCACACGAGCACATTTTTACAATTGTATTTTCGATGGCATGCAAAACAATTCGGTTACACTGAGCAAAAGCTCTGATGGGGCGGCTCTTCAGTATTTGTTTAGCCATTGTATGATGCAATATGAAAAAAAAATTGCTGGATACGATACTGTTTCCAATCCTAATCTAGTGGGAATAATATGGAATGAAGATGCAAAATTCAAAAAAAAGGAGATGTATAATTTCAATTATGAACTTGATACACTTTCACCTGCCTTGAATAAAGCGAGTCTTGACTATCTGCATATTCTGCCTACTGATAGACTTGGGAACTCGAGATTGACTGATGGATTTCCGGACCTAGGTGCATACGAGCGAATTGAGAAAAAATAAATTCAGGCATCTACCGGCTTGCCTGCCTGTATCGTGAAATAAAACTTGCTCCCTTTTCCGGGTTCGCTTTCCGCCCAGATGCTACCTCCCATTTTTTCGACAAAATCTTTGCAGAGTATCAAACCTAAACCTGTGCCTTTTTCTAAATTGGTGCCCGGAAGTACTATGCTTTTATTTAGCGTAAAAAGCTTGCTTGTAATTTCTTTCGACATACCCACGCCAGTGTCGCTCACGCAAATTTTATAATGAGAAGGGGGTTGTATAGCAGTGGTAATACTTATCATGCCCTGCGCATGTGTAAATTTGATGGAGTTCTGAATTAAGTTTATTAGTATGGTTGTAAGCATATTTTTATCAGCCAATACTAAAATTTCATCATTATTGTCAGTTACCAGATTTATTTTTTTTGCCAATGCATTGGTTTGAACAGTTTCAATTACATATTGGAGTACTTCCTTAAGCTTCAAAGGTATTGGGTTGTAAGAAATTTCGCCGGACTGATTCCTTGCCCAAGCCAATAATTTTTCGAGCAATTCCAAGGTATTATTCGCTGAATGATTTATAGTAGTAATGATTGAGTGAATGCGCTCGGTACTAAAATGTTGTATATCGTGAAGTAATAGGTCTGAGAAGCCCAGTATGGCATTGAATGGGCTGCGAAGATCGTGTGCAATGATTGTAAAAAGCCGGTCTTTGGTAGCTATAAGTGCCGCCATTTGCTCATTTTGTTTATTAATGATATCAGTACTTTCTTTCAGCTTCTTGTATAAGCGGGTCATTTTGTTGTTTGAGCGTTTTATATATATAAGTATCAGTACAATAATAATGAGGGTAAAAAGTGTTATTGACAAAAGCATATTTCTGAATCTGAATTTTTCATTCTGAAGCCTTTGCTCCTCAATGAGTTTTTGCTTTTCGTTTTCTAATTGGTGAACCTGAGCTAGACTTTTTACCAAATCTGCTTTATCGTTTAACCCCAGCTGTTTGATGGAGTCTGCTATTTCAAAATGCAAATGCATATATTGCTGTTGCAATACGTAGTTGTTTACAATAGTATAATGCTGGGTGAGTTTTTTGTAAATTTGTGGTAAATAAGCATGAAGGTTATATGTACTGCAAAAATTAGCAGCATCAGAGAGTAGTTTTACTACATCGATATGTTTTTTTTGTAGGGAGTATATATCTGAAAGGTATATCATACATTCCACAGTTGCTCTTTTTTGCGATTTTGCGCCCAGCTGTTCCGAAAGTTTAAGCGCTTTTTTATAATAATTCTCAGCACCACGCAATTCGCCGTTTTGTTGCTCTATTTGCCCCATTACTTTATAACAGGCCGTAAGTACCGAATAATTTAGGATAGACTGGTTGATTTTAATAGATAGTTTTGTGAATTTTTTTGCGTTCTCAGTCTGATGATTCAAAAAGTAAGATTCTCCCAAATTGTGTGCGGCTACTCCCATGCGAGGCAATAGACCCAATTCTACGAAGTAGATGAATGCCATTTCATTGTACTTTATTTCTTCATCCGTTTTGTGTAATCTGCGGTAAAGATGCCCCAAGGAGATGAAACAATTGGCAATTCCATCCGAGTCGTTTTCTGCTTCGAATATAGTATAGGCCTTCTGAATATAATCCATGCCATTGAAATACATGTCGTTGTTGGTGTAGATATTGGCCAGATTTCGATATGCAAAAGCTTCGCCCAAGCGATACTTTTTTGCCTGTGCTAAGTCTAGTGCTTCCCGGGCATATTCCAGAGACTTTATTCCATTTACAAAACTCAATTCCCTGCTTAACAGATTTAGCGCATCTATGTGGTCTTTGGCGCTGATGTTGATGTTGTTGGTAATTACATTCTCAAGTGAATCAATAATTTGGCCATTGGTCCGACTAAAAACTAAAAGTATGAATATAGCACAAATATATTTCTTGAATCTAATCATTGTGATCTTCGAGAATGGTAACAATGGAAATACGCAACTTCAACGTTATTTCATTTATACGTAGATTTACCTTTTCTGTTACTATTTTTTGAATCTGATTTAGCTTTTCTACCGGAACACCATCTAAATACCCAACGTTCAAGACC
>JFJP01002193.1_pt1 | contig 22451 bp, 14 predicted proteins | sample 431651 | NCBI WGS metagenome assembly JFJP01 (sample SAMN02602958, study PRJNA72255) | Microbial mat metagenome, whole genome shotgun sequencing project. | biome: fresh water; feature: sink hole; material: water; isolation source: purple microbial (photo- and chemosynthetic) mats found in...
GCGCGATAAAGAGCATGTCTGGAATGCAGTGTGAAAGCTGTGCGCTATCTGTATGCCTTGATAAGCAGCTTTGATATTGAATCAGTATTGACTGCGCAGAGGTAATCGTTGACTGCCACATGGGCTTCAACATTTTTGGATTGAGCCGTATTTGAGAGGAGTGCTGCGGTTTCAACGCGATGTTTCGGGTACAAAAAAATAGGCGACCTTGGTCGCCTATTAAAAGCTGCTATCGAATCTGGGCAGCGGTGTCCTGCTCAAGGGACGCTGCCATTCTCACCATACTTGGCGGGAAAAACATTCGCTAACACGCGTAAGGGAAATACATACAAAGGGGCTGTCCGAGTTATTCATGAACAGCCCCAAAGCGCTGTCAGCGGGTTGGAGAGCATCAGCGACTGGCCGAGACCGGGGTAAGTTTCCAGATTTCCGCGTTGTATTCTTTCATCGTGCGGTCGGTGGAGAACTTGCCGCTGGCGGCGCTGTTAATGATGCTCATGCGGACCCAGCGGTCACGGTCACGATATGCCGTGGCGACTTGTTCTTGCGCATCGATGAAGCTGCGGAAGTCGGCCGCCACCAGCCACGGGTCATGCGGGCTGCGGATGGCGTGGACGATCGGGTCGAACAGGCCCGGTTCGAAATGATTGAAGTGACCGGATTCGAGCAGATCGATCACTCGTTTCAGGTCGGCATCGGCTTCAATCAATGCGTTCGGGGCGTAGTCGCCGCGTGTTTCTTCGACTTCCGCCGCAGTGAGGCCAAACAGGAAGAAGTTGTGCTCGCCGTCCAGCTTCATGACTTCTTCGCGGATTTCGATGTTGGCGCCATCAAGGGTGCCGATGGTGACCGCGCCGTTCATCATGAATTTCATGTTTCCGGTGCCGGAGGCTTCCTTGCCGGCGGTGGAGATCTGTTCGGAGAGGTCGCTGCCGGGGGCGATGATTTCCATCGCGGAGACCCGATAGTTGGGCAGGAAGGCCACCTTCAAACGGTCGCCGACATCCGGGTCGCTATTGACCATTTCGGCGACTTTACAGATCAACGTGATGATGCGCTTGGCCATGAAATAGCCGGGGGCTGCCTTGCCGCCGATCAGCACGCAACGCGGCGTCCAGTTGGCATCTTCACCATTCTTCAGGCGTGCGTAGAGGTGGATGACATGCAGGATGTTGAGGAGTTGGCGTTTGTACTCGTGGATGCGTTTGACCTGGACGTCGAACAGCGCTTCCGGGTTGAATTTAACGCCGCAATCGTGCCGCACCAGTTCGGCGAGACGGGCCTTGTTGGCCAATTTCACGTCATGCCAACGGCTGCGGAAGGCGGTGTCATCGGCGTGTTTGGCGAGGCCTTGCAGTTTGTCGAGTTGGGACACCCAGCTGTCGTCACCCAGGGTTTCGCTGATCAATTTGGACAAACCGGGATTGGCGGCGGCCATCCAGCGACGTTGCGTGACGCCGTTGGTCTTGTTGTTGAATTTCTCCGGCCACAGTTCGTAGAAGTCGCGGAACAGGCCCTGTTTCAGCAAATCTGAATGCAATTGGGCGACGCCGTTGACCGAATAGCTGCCAACGATGGCCAGGTAGGCCATGCGTAATTGCGGTTCCGGGCCTTCTTCGATCAGCGACATGCGTGCCAGTCTGCTGCTGTCGCCGGGCCAGCGCCGGGCGACTTCAGTCAGGAAGCGCGCGTTGATTTCATAGATGATTTCCATCAGTCGGGGCAATAGCTGACTAAATAAACGCACCGACCATTTTTCCAGTGCTTCCGGCAGCAGGGTATGGTTGGTGTAGGCCATCGTATGCCGCGTGATTTCCCAGGCTTCCGGCCACTCCAGCCCGAACTCGTCCATCAACAAGCGCATCAGTTCCGGCACCGCGCACGTGGGATGGGTATCGTTCAACTGGAAGCAGTTCTTGGCGGTGAACTGGCTGAAATCGCGGCCATGTCGACGTTCCCAGCCATCCAGCACATCTTGCAGGCTGGCCGAGGCGAGGAAATATTGCTGGCGCAGTCGCAGCGCCTTGCCGTTCTCGCTGGCGTCGTTCGGGTAGAGCACCATGGTGATGTTTTCGGCCGCGTTCTTCGCCGCCACCGATTCGGTGTAGGAGCCGGCGTTGAACTCGCCCAGATCGAATTCGTCGGTTGCCGACGCGCTCCACAGGCGCAGCATGTTGACGGTGTCGTTCTTGTAACCGGGAATCGGCGAGTCATAAGGCACCGCCAGCACGTCGTGGCTGTCTACCCAGCGCGAGTGCTGACGGCCGCTGCTGTCACGGAAATGTTCGATGCGACCGTAGTATTGAATGCGGCGAGTGTGTTCTGGCCGCTCCACTTCCCACGGATTGCCGTCACGCAGCCAATGATCCGGTTCTTCGATCTGGCGGCAGTTTTCCACCCGCTGACGGAACATGCCGTACTCGTAGCGTATGCCATAACCCATCACCGGCAATTGCAGACTGGCGCAACTATCCAGAAAACAGGCGGCGAGTCGGCCCAGGCCACCGTTGCCGAGGCCGGCGTCGTGTTCGACATCGATCATTTCTTCGAGATCAAGGCCCAGACGATGCAGCGTCGGCTCGATGATGTCGCTGAGTCCCAGATTGAGCACGGCGTTGTTGAGGGTGCGCCCCATCAAAAATTCGAGCGACAGGTAATAGGCTTGTTTGGCGTCCTGTTCCTCGTAGGCGTAGCGGGTGCGCTTCAAGCGTTCCATCAGGCGATCGCGCATCGCCAGAGTGAGCGCCTGATAAGGGTAGTGAGAGGAACGGCAATGTTTGTCGCGGCCGAGAAAGTTGCCGAAATAGCGGCGGATGTCGAGCGCGAGCGCCTCGGCGTCCATGCCCAAATGTGGCAACTCAAACAGCTCGGGCGTGGGATTGCTGGCGCGCAGCGGTTTGAGACTGGTGTTGTGTTGATTCATGGTGAGCATCCAGTTATTTTTGTGACGAGCGGCAGCAAGCGTAAACGCTGAGCGGAAAAATTAAAACATCATGTCCGCAGTGCGGAGCAAAAACGACCTTCTATTGTCGCGTCCGATAGAACTTCAGCGGCAAGGTTTTGGCCTCTTGCACGCGTTGGTTGACGACCGCGCGTTTGATCTTGCCGACAACATGCATTTCGCAGGCTTTGCAGTCGAAACGCAGGGTGAGTTTTTCGCTGCCGTTGATCAGGCTGAGCGGTTCGGCGCGCACTGTGCCATGCACGCCGGTGACGCCGATGGTCTGCTTCGGGCACAAGCTGAGCGAATAGCGGACGCAATGTTTGGTGATCATCAGCGAGACTTCGCCTTCTTCCTCGTGACTTTCGTAGGCGGCGGCGATCAGTTTGACGCCGTGTCTGGCGTAGAAGTCGCGCGCGCGGCTGTTGAACACGTTGCCGAGGTAGCTGAGGCTGTCTTCCGGATAGTTGGCCGATATTGCGCTGGCGCGTGGCAACCGCTCAAAGGCGCTGCGGCGCGCTGCTTCCAGTTTTTCCACCGCCTCGCGCCTGAGCGCATTGACTGAGGAGGCCGGCACAAACCAGAACTGTGACAGGTTGAGGCTGATATCGATCGGCTGAAAAATCGTTGCGCCCAGTTTGGTCAGGTTTTCGCGCAGACTGGCTTCGGCGCGGCCGGCATCTTTGGCTACTTCCTTCGCGATGGCGACCTCGGCGCGGGCGCTGTGACCATCTTCATCGGTCAGGGTCAAAGCCATGCCGTTGTTGGTTTCGTCGAGATTCAACCAGATGCCGATGCGTCGCTCGCTTGATTTCTTATCCAGTGTGCGTTGCCAGCTCATGTCCCGGTTTCGATTGATTTCGACGCCGGCGCGCAGGTCTTTCAACTCGGCGAGCGGGTCTTTCGGTTGCACTCGCCAGCGGTTCCTGGCCACCGGCTCGGCGGTGTTGATGGCGAGTCCAACCAGTTCCTTTTGCAGGTCGTAGTAGCACAGGCCATCGCCGTTATGCAGCGCCGCTTCGGTCTCGATCTCGACCCAGTCCGGCGTGACTTTGACAACGTGTCCAATCGGCAAACCCGGGTTTTTCGGGCTGTCGAAAGCGCCAATGTCGAGTTTGCGGCCCTGCACGAAATAATCAGTGGAGCCGCGATTGAAGTTCAGATCCGGGTCGGGAGTAAAACTGAAGCTGCACTCGCCGCTGGACGCACGCGCCAGTTCCGGCCGTTGTTGCAGAATGTCATCAAGCAGTTTGCGGTAATGGGCGGTAATGTTTTTGACATAGCCCATGTCCTTGTAGCGACCTTCAATTTTGAAGCTGCGGATGCCGGCGTCGATCAGCGCGGTCAGATTTTCGCTCTGATTATTGTCCTTCAGTGACAGCACATGTTTGTCGTGCGCGACGATGCGCCCCTTGCTGTCTGCCACCTGATACGGCAGCCGGCAAGCCTGGCTGCAATCGCCGCGATTGGCGCTGCGGCCGGTGTGCGCATGGCTGATGTAGCACTGCCCGCTATAGGCGACGCACAACGCGCCGTGAATGAAGAATTCCAGAATCGCGCTGGTCTCGGCGCGGATCGTTTTGATCTGTTCCAGCGTTAGTTCGCGCGCCAGCACCAGTTGCGAAAGCCCGACATCTTGCAGAAAGCGCGCCTTCTCCGGCGTGCGAATATCGGTCTGTGTGCTGGCGTGGAGCTGGATCGGCGGCAGATCGAGTTCCAGCAAGCCCATGTCCTGGATGATCAGCGCATCGACGCCAGCGTCGTAAAACTGCCAGACCAGTTTGCGAGCGGCTTCCAGTTCGTCATCGCGAAGAATGGTGTTGAGGGTGGTGAAAATTCGCGCGTTGAAGCGATGCGCATGTTTTACCAGGCGGGCGATTTCCGCCACCGAGTTATCCGCGCTGCTGCGCGCGCCAAACGAAGGCCCGCCGATATAGACCGCGTCAGCGCCGTGTTGAATCGCTTCAATACCGATATCGGCATCGCGCGCCGGCGCAAGAAGTTCAAGTTGATGATTTTGCATGGCACGGATTGTCACCTGAAGTTGCACCTTTGCGCGCAAGTGCCGCCATCTCGGGCATGTGTAAAAGCGTAATCGCGTTGTTGACCAGGCGTGATCGTAACGAAGGCAGTCCATGGTTGTTCGTATACGGCTCTTCTCAACCAGCAGGCAAATCTGCAGCGTCAGCTTCTTCTCTCTGTTGTGCTCGCCCCGATCGGGCTGCAGCGGGTGGCGAATTCATTTACGATAAGTTCGATAAGTTGTGCGTTCCTGATCCAGGCCGGATTTGAGCGGCATAAGCAGAAAACGCGCATGGCACGATGTGGTTGTAGTCGCTGCGGGATGGCCCAAGTGCTGCGGGCCCATTTCGTTCCTCAGGCATCACGAATCGAGCCGATGACGATGCAATTCCTTGAATCAAGCGATACCGACCGGGGCGCTGGGGTCGACTTGGACGAAGTCGTGCATATATTTCAGGCTGTAACCATAGTCTTGCATGGCAAGGCCGCAGACTTTGAACTCTAGGCCAAGGTCAGCGTAGTAGCGTATCCGGTCGACACGGTATCTTCACGTCAGGCCGTCGTGCAGTCTTTGAGTCGTCGATCCAGTGACTGCTCGACTCGGTTACCTGCCGTTGAAGCCCTGACGGTACGAACGACTCATCCGGTTCGTCATGCGCTGATCAGTTTTCCAGCAAAGCTTGGAACAAACGGTTAGCAATTTCCAGTCATAGATCTCTATACAAAAATTGGATGCACTTCCATGAATCCAACCTTGTTTTGCACGTAGACTATTTTTCTGAACCTTGATCTTTGTTTACCCCACCCGGACGTATTCATGAATACCCACCCTCACCCTGGCCGCTTGCTCTCCCTCAAGCGTCACGCTTTCGCCTCGCACTGAACTACTATGGCCGCGCCTGACCGACGGGAAGCACTGGAAATGATCGATTTGCGCGCTCGTCTTGCCGAAGCGGAAGCGGCGCTCGATGCGATTCGTTCGGGTACGGTGGACGCCTTTATCGGCGAGTCCGGCGACGTCTTTCCGCTCAGCGGTTCCGAGAAGCCTTATTTCACCTTTTTTGCCGCGATGAACGAAGGCGGCGTCACCCTCGACAGCAGCGGCGCGATTTTGCATGGCAACCCCCGTTTCGTTGCCATGATCGGGCGTCCGATCGATCAACTGCGTGGCGCTTCTTTTCTTGCCTGCCTGGTCGAGGAAAGCCGTGCCCGTGTTGCCGATCTGTTGGCATGCAATGCGACGGCGGCGTGCGAGGTCTTGCTCGATACCTCCGCTGGGGCTTTGCCGGTGCGGCTTTCACTGAAAACGGTCGATACCAACCTGCGCCAGTTTCGCTGTCTGGTGTTGACGGATCTGAGCGCGCGCGCCAAGGCCGAGACCGATCTGCGCGCGGCCATGGCGCGTCAGCGCGAAACCGAGATTCAGTTGCGCCAGCGCGAACGCGATCTGTGTTCCATCCTCGATCACATTCCGTCGATGGTTGGCTATTGGGACAGCAAGCTGCGCAATCGCTTCGGTAATCATACTTACCAGAGCTGGTTCGGCGTCGACCTTGCACGGATGTCCGGCAAGCACCTGCGCGAGGTGATTGGCGAGGAGCGCTATCGTTTCAATCTTCCCTACATCGAGGCGGCATTGCGCGGCGAGTCGCAGATTTTCGAGTGCGCTTTTCCGGTGCGGGATGCCGCTGAAATCATGCACACTTTGACGCACTTGGTACCCGATAGCGTGGATGGTGTGGTGCAGGGGTTTTATGTGCTGGAAACCGACATCACGGCGGCCAAGGCGGGCGAAGCGGCAATACGCGACAGTGAAGAAAGATTGCGCGCCACCTATGCCAATCTGCAGTCCATGGTGGAGGCCGAGCGCAAGCATGTCGCGCGTGAAGTGCATGACGAACTCGGCCAGGTATTGACTGCGTTGCGGATGGAAACCTCGATGCTGCAATATGAGTTGCAAGGGCAGCAAGAACCTCTGCTTCGGGTCGATGAAATGCGTCTGCTGATCGAGGGGATGTTCAAGACGGTGCGCAGTATTGCCGGCAATCTGCGGCCTTCGGCGCTCGATCTTGGACTTGTTCCCGCCATCGAGTGGTTGGCCGAGGATTTCGAGAAACGCTGGCATATCGATTGCGCGCTGGATATCGATCCGCGTGAAATTCAGGTCAGCGATGCTTATTCGACAACCCTGTTTCGTGTTATTCAAGAATCATTGACCAATGTGGCGCGTCACGCTGGTGCGAGCAGCGTCAGTATTTCATTGGTGCAGTCGCGAGGCCGCTTGCATCTTGAAATCCGCGACAATGGCTGCGGTTTCGTGCGGGACCTGGATCGGATTACGGGCTTCGGCATGATCGGGATGCGTGAACGGGTGCTCGAACTGGGCGGGGTGCTGACCGTTCAGAGTGCGCCAGAGCAGGGGACGACTATTTTTATCGGCCTGCCCTTGGCGGCGGTTGCGCTGCGTGGCAGCGAGAGATGAACAAGGCATGAGCACTACATGAGCAAGACATGATCCGTGTACTGGTGGCAGATGATCATCGCCTGGTCAGGCGTGGTATCAAGGAAATTCTGGCGGTGACCGGAGACATCGTGGTGATCGGCGATTGCGCCAGCGCCAGCGAGATCGAGGCGGCGTTGCGGCAGGGATTGCCGGATGTCCTGATACTGGATATGGCGATGCCTGGCCTCAGTGGGGTGGAGTTGATCCGTCACCTGGTAAAGATATTTCCGACACTACGCATCCTGGTGCTGTCGATGCACAACGAAAGCCAGTTTGTCGCCCGCGCGTTGCGTCAAGGCGCCCGCGGCTACGTGACCAAAGATGCGCATACGGAGACGCTGCTGCAAGCGGTGCGCAAGGTGGCGCAGGATGAAAAATTCATCGATCCGGCCCTGGTCAACGCCATGGTTTTCGAGATGTCCGGGGCGGAGAACGCAGTCGACGACAAGTTGACCGAGCGAGAACTACAGGTGCTCCGACTGGTGGCGGCCGGAAAATCGCTGAATGTTATCGCGGAAGCGTTGCACCTCAGTCCGAAGACCATCAGCAGCCATAAAACACGCATCATGTTGAAACTTGACATTAACAACAATGCGGATCTGCTGCGCTATGCCTTGCACCATAACATCGCCGACGGCATCGGTTAGGTGGCTCGCTTTCCCGGCGGGAAATGCCGAGCCTCGTTGAGGGAATCCTGAATCAGATTCAGGATTCCCTTGTAGTTACATTCAGATGGTGCTTACAGACATTGCACCGGATTAGGCCTATCGTGAGCCGTCAGAAAACGTAGGCGCAGACGTGGAATCGAAGACTCAATATCACCTGAAATTGTTCGTTGTGGGCAGTTCGCCTCGAACAGAGCAGGCCATTGCCAGTCTGAAACGTATCTGCGAAGACGAATTTCCCGGCTGTTACGAGCTTGTGGTCATTGATGTACTCAGCCAGCCGGCCCTTGCGGAGGAGATGAAAATCCTCGCCACTCCCACCTTGATCAAGGAACGTCCGTTGCCTGCCCGTCGCATCATCGGCGATTTTTCCGACAAGGAATCGGTCCTTGCCGGGATGGGGTTGCTTGTTCGCTAGTGCAGTATCGCCGGCCAGAAGAGAACACATGTTTACGCATATACCCAACTATCCGCAGATTGAAAAAATTGAAACCGGGATCAAGGGTTTCGACCTTATATCCAATGGTGGCTTGCCTAAAGGACGCACGACGCTGGTATCCGGCACGGCGGGCAGCGCCAAGACGCTGTTCGCGGTGCAATTTCTGGCAGAGGGCATCCAGCGCTCGGGCGATGCCGGAATTTTTGTGACTTTCGAAGAAGAGCCGGCGGACATCCGTCGCAACGTCAAGTCGCTGGGCTGGGATATCGAGGCTTGGGAAGAGGCTGGAAAATGGCTGTTTGTCGATGCCTCCCCGGACCCGGGCGAGGAGCAAATCGAATCCGGCCGCTATGATCTGGGCGCGCTGCTGGCGCGCATTGAATACGCGGTGTCGCGGATAGGTGCAACCCGTTTGTCGATGGATTCTCTCGGCGCGGTTTTTGCGCAGTTTCGTGATGGCGCCATCGTGCGCAGCGAGTTGTTTCGCATTTCATCCATCCTGCGCCAATTGAAGGTAACTTCGATCATGACCTCCGAGCGCACCCAGGAATACGGTGAAATCGCTCGCTTCGGGGTCGAGGAATTCGTCGCCGACAACGTGGTGATCCTGCGCAATGTGCTGGATGACGAAAAGCGCCGCCGCACCATGGAGATTCTCAAATATCGCGGCACCAGCCATCAGAAAGGCGAGTTCCCGTTTACCGTGGTATCCGGCCGCGGCATTCTGGCGATACCGCTGTCGGCGATGGAACTGAAGCAGAAATCTTCCAATGTGCGCATTTCCTCCGGCAATGACGCGCTTGATAGCATGTGCGGCGGCGGCTTCTTCCGCGACTCCATCATTCTCGCTTCGGGCGCCACCGGCACCGGCAAGACGTTGATTACCACCGAATTCCTCAATGGCGGCGCCAAGCACGGTGAGCGCTGTCTGCTGTTCGCGTTCGAGGAAAGCCGCGAACAACTGTTCCGCAACGCCGACGGCTGGGGGATCGATTTCGAAGCGATGGAGGCATCGGGACTGCTCAAGGTGGTGTGCGCCTACCCGGAAGCCGCCAGTCTCGAAGACCATCTGATCGAGATGAAGGACATCATCGAACACTTCAAACCGCATCGCATCGCCGTCGACAGTCTCTCCGCGATGGAGCGCGTCGCCACGCCGAAAGGCTTCCGCGAATTCGTCATCAGTCTGACCTCCTTCATCAAGCACCAGGAAGTCGCCGGCTTGTTTACCTCCACCACGCCGACCCTGTTGGGCGGCACTTCAGTGACCGAGTCGCATATTTCCACCCTGACCGATTCGATCATCCTGCTGCGTTATGTCGAAATGAACGGTTCCATGCGACGTGGTCTGACCGTGTTGAAGATGCGCGGTTCGACGCACGACAAGGACATTCTCGAATTCAATATTGATGGCTCCGGCATGCACCTGGGCAATCCTTTCCGCGACGTGACCGGAATTCTTGCCGGCAATCCGCGTGAAACCCCCTACGATTTCCATTCCCTATAGCCGGCAGTGAGTACCAACCTGATCTTCGAGGACGCGCCTGATCTGGCCGGCTCCTTGTTTAAAAACATCGTCGAACATGCCTCCGACGGTATTCTTGTCGTCGATTACGATGGTTATGTGATGCTGTCGAACCCGGCCATCGCCGCGATATTCCAGCGTCACCAAGATGAGTTTCAGGGCAAGCTGTTCGGTTTTCCGATTGCGACCGGCGCGCCGGTGGAGATCGACATTCTGCGTAAAGACGGCCTGCTGGCCACCGCCGAGATGCGCGTCAGCGAGGCTTATTGGGAACGGGAGCGCGTCTACATCGCCATCTTGCGCGACATCACCGAACGCAAGCAGCTGGAAACGGCGCTGCGCCTAGCCCAGGAAGAGTTCGCGACGCTTTGCCACTGCGCGCCGCTGGGCATGCTTGCGTTGCGAACGGATTGGCGCGTCAAACTCGCCAACCCGGCGGCGGAGAGCATTTTTGGCTGGAATGGCGACGAAATGATGGGCAGCACTTTTCTCGATCTGTCGGTGCCGCTGATGCAGGATTTGACCGAGATGAAGCAAGTCATCCAGCGCGGCAAATCCATCATGGGCAAGGAGATACGGCATCTGAGAAGAGACGGCACGCCAGTCGACATCAGCGTCTCGGCCGCGCCGGTGCTCGACGAGGCGGGGCGCGCCGCCGGCATCATGTGCATCGTCGAGGATATCTCGCACCGCGTTCGCGACGCGGAACGATTGCGGCTATCCGGAAAAATCTTCGAGAACACCCAGGAATGCATCCTGGTGACCGATGCCGAGGGGGTCATTTTTTCCGTCAACCCCGCCTTTGTCGCGGTGACCGGCTTTACCTCCGAGGAAGCGGTTGGCCGCAAGCCGACGCTGCTGAATTCAGGCCGGCACGACAAAGCCTTCTACGCGGAAATGTGGCACTCGCTTATTGCCTATGGCCAGTGGCGCGGCGAGATCTGGAATCGCCGTAAAAATGGCGAGATTTATCCGGAGTGGATCAACATCAGCGCCATCCACGATGCGCACGGCAAAGTCAGCCACTATGTTGCGGTTTTCTCCGACATCAGCAAGGTCAAGGAAAACGAAGCCAGACTGCAACGCCTCGCCGACTTTGATCTGCTGACCGGGCTGCCGAATCGCTTTCTGTTTCAGGATCACGCCGAACTCGCCCTGGCCCAGGCAGCGCGCAATGGCAAACAGGTGGCGATCCTGTTTCTTGATCTTGACCATTTCAAGACGATCAACGACAGCTTCGGGCACCGCGCTGGCGATCAAGTCCTGATCGAGGTGGCGCGGCGTCTCGATGGCTGTCTGCGCGCCAGCGATACCCTGGCGCGTTTCGGTGGCGACGAGTTCAATGCCGTATTGCCCGACATCGATACGCCTGCCGCGGCGGCCAGTGTCGCCGAAAAAATCATCGCGTCTCTCTCCACGCCGTTCCTCATCGAGGGACAGGCGCTGCAAGTCGGCATCAGCATCGGTATCGCGATTTATCCGCGTGATGGCGTGCAAATTGACGCGCTTGCGCTGGCCGCTGATGCCGCGATGTATCAGGCCAAGGAGCAAGGCCGCAATTCCTATCGAATTTTTGCCAGCGATGCCGCTTTGTTCGGGACGCGCGAGCGGTGAACGCGCGTTCCGATTCGCTCGAAGATCTTCGCGAGCGCCTGGCCGAGGCCGAGGCGCAACTCGCCGCTCTGCGCAGCGGTGCGGCGGATGCGCTGCTGGGGGAAACCGGTGTGCTTTATCTGAGCGGCGCCGAGAAAACCTACATTACCTTCTTCAGCGCGATGAACGAAGGCGGTGTGACGCTGGATGGCGCCGGCACCATTCTGTATTGCAACCCGCGTTTTGTCGCGATGATGGGCAAGCCTATCGATCAACTGCGCGGACGTTCATTGCATTCCTGTGTGATCGAGTCGGATCGGCCGCATGTCTCCGCGTTGCTGGCCAGGGAAGGTGCGACTTCGTGTGAAGTCAGCCTGGCCTCGCAGCGCTTGGGCGGTTGGCCGGTGCAATTGTCGCTGACGCCGCTGGATGCCGGTCAACGCCACTTTGGCTGTCTGGTGGCGACCGATTTGACCGAGCGCATGCAGGCGGAACAGGAACTCGAACGCCTGGTGGAGGAGCGCACCGGAGAACTGCGCCTGGCCGCCAGCGTGTTCGAAAATGCCTTGGAAGGGGTGATGGTGACCGACATGCAGGGCGTCATTCTGTCGGTCAACCCCGCCTTTAGCGAGATTACCGGTTACAGCGCCGCCGAAGCGATTGGTTTAAAACCCAGTCTGCTGCGTTCGCGACGCCATCCACCCGCGTTCTACGCGCAACTTTGGCAAACTCTGCGCGCCGAGGGACGTTGGCGGGGGGAGATCTGGAATCGGCGCAAGAATGGCGAAGCCTATCCGCAATGGTCGACCATCAATCTGGTGGCGGCGCAACGCGGGCAAGCGGCTTGCTTTGTGAATGTGTTTACCGATGTCACCGAGTTCTTGCGCAAGGACGAGCGTATCGCGCATCTGGCATATCACGATCCGCTCACCGATCTGCCCAACCGCAACCTGCTGCGCGACCGCCTGGCGCATGCGCTGAATGTCGCCGCGCGTCAGGGCGGCCGGCTTGGCGTGTTGTTCATCGATCTGGATGGATTCAAGGCGGTGAATGATCACTTTGGTCATCATGCCGGCGACCAGTTGCTGCAAGAAATCGCACGCCGCCTCGCCGCCGGCGTGCGCGGTTCAGATACCGTCGCACGTATCGGTGGCGATGAGTTTGTGGTGTTGATGGAAAACATCGAAAGCGCTGACGAATGTGCTGTTCTCGCCGAGAAGTTTCCCGCCGCGCTGGCCTGGGAACGCTCGGAGGACGCCTTTTCCGTGCGTGTCAGCGCCTCGGTCGGGATTGCCGTCTATCCGGATGATGGCACCGACGCGGCAACCTTGCTGCGTTCGCTATTTCAATCGTTCTATCTGACATCAATACAGAATGCTGGAAGGATTCCTTCAATGCCCGCTCTCCCCTCGCTGAAGAAATGCCCGACCGGTATTTCCGGTTTTGACGATATTTCGAGCGGCGGATTGCCGCGAGGCCGGCCGACCTTGCTCGCCGGTCACGCCGGGTCCGGGAAAACATTGTTTGCGCTCGAATTTGTGTTGTACGGCATCGAGAAATTCCAGGAACCGGGCGTCTTCGTCAGCTTCGAGGAAGATGCCGCGGAATTGGCCGTCAACGTCGCTTCGCTGGGATTTGACCTCGCCCGCCATCAGGACGAAAAGCAGTTGCGTATCCTGCATATCGAAATCGAACCGCAGCAACTGATCGAAGCCGGCGAATACGATCTGGATGGGCTGTTTCTCCGCCTGGGTGCGGCCATCGATGCTGTCGGCGCGCGCCGCATTGCCCTCGATGCGGTGGAAAACCTGTTCTCGGCGTTTGCCGATCTGCGCATTCTGCGCGCCGAATTTCGTCGTCTGATGGAATGGCTGAAGGATAAAGGCATCACCGCTATCGTCACCACCGAGCGTGGCAGCGATTCGATCAGCCGACATGGTCTGGAGGAGTACATCGCCGATTGCGTCATCGCGCTGGAAAATCGCGTCGAAGGGCAGCTCGCGACGCGCCGCTTGCGCATCGTCAAATATCGTGGCTCCGCGCATGGCAGCAACGAATACCCCTTTGTGCTCGATCAGGCGGGTATTTCCGTGCTGCCCATCACTTCCGCCGGTCTGGCTTATCAAGTCAGCAAGGAGCGGATGTCGACCGGCATCGAGAGTCTGGACACGATGCTTTCCGGTGGTATTTTTCGCGGCAGCAGCGTCCTCGTCAGCGGCTCCAGCGGCACCGGCAAGAGCAGTATTTCCGCCCATCTGGCGGATGCCGCTTGTCGTCGCGGCGAACGCACACTTTATGTCGCGCTGGAGGAATCGCCCGATCAGATTGAACGCAACATGGCGACCATCGGCTGCGATCTGGCGCAATGGCGCCAGGTGGATTTGCTCCGCTTCCATGCGGCGCGGCCCACTTCCAGCGGTATGGAAACGCATCTCACATCACTGGTCAGCCTGGTCGAGTCGTTCAATCCTCAGGTGGTGATCATCGATCCGATCACGGCATTCAACGTCAGCGCCGATGAAGAGCGGGTGAAGCACATGCTGATTCGCGCTGTCGACCTGTTCAAGTCGCGCGGCATCACTTCGCTGTTCACCGCGCTCTCGTACGGCGGCGATGCCCCCGAATCACGCAATCTGGAGTCGGCCGGAGAGCGCACCCGCGGCCTCTATGTCTGCAAGGCGCGCGGCACCGCGCATTCGAATCAGATTCGTGAGTTCTTGCTCACCAGCGCCGGTGTTGAACTGGTGGATGTCCTGTTGGGCGAAGATGGCCAGATCCTGACCGGATCGGCGCGGCTGCTGCATCAGCGGCTGAATGAAAACGAAGCCGAGTTGCGCCAAGCCAATGTGATGCGTAGACGTGCCGAGTTGGAGAACAGGCGCAATGTGTTGGAGGCAAAAATCGCCGCCATGCGGGCGGAATACGAGGAAGAGTTGCATGTTCTTGAAAACGAACTGGACCGGGAAGGCTCGCGCATCGAGGCGACCGGCCGTAATTTTGCCGAACTGGCAAGCCGGCGCGGTGTTTTCGGCCGAGACGATGAATGACGTTGTGAGCATGCTATGAGCGAGACATCCACTTTGCCCGGTTTAGAGGCAAACCCACCCGAAAACTGGGTGCTGCGCCTGTACATCGCCGGCCAGACGCCGAAATCCTTGGCCGCTATTTCCAATCTGCACCGGATTTGCGAAGAACATCTGGCTGGCAAGTACCAGATCGAAGTCATTGATTTGCTTGAAAAACCGCAACTGGCGGAAGGCGACAAGATCATCGCCATACCGACCTTGGTGCGCAGGCTACCGGCGCCCATCCGCAAGATCATCGGCGATCTTTCCGATACCGAGAAGACGCTGGTAGGTCTGCAGTTGAAGCACAAGACGGTGTGAAGGGCACATGTCGACAACGGAAATTCAGGCTGCCGAGTTGGATGCATTGCGCACCCGGCTTGCGGAGGCGGAAGCCGAACTCGCGGCATTGCGTGAAGGCGATGCCGACGCTCTGGTCACCCTGCATGGCGTGATTGGCCTGGCTGGGATTGAAAAGCCTTATCGGGTGTTTTTCGAGGCGATGAATGAGGGCGGTCTGACGCTGGATGCCGCGGGGCGCGTGCTGCATTGCAATCCACGCCTTGCCGCCATGCTGGAGCGTTCCGTCGAAGCGCTGCGCGGTGGTTATTTTCTCGATCATGTGATCGCGGAGGAGCGCGCTCGGGTTGCCGATCTACTCGCCCGCAGAGGCCCCGCCGCCGGTGAAGCGACACTGCTGACCCGGGCCGCAAGCCCGCTGCCGGTGCAGTTATCGCTGAGCCCGATCGACCTCGACGCCCCAGGTCTGATCTGTGTTGTGGTGACCGATCTGAGCGAACGCGCACTTGCCGAAGCCGGGCTGCGTCGCGCCGCCATCGTGTTCGACAACAGTCAGGAAGGGATCGTGGTTTGCGACAGTGATAACCGTATTCTCGACGTCAATCCAGCCTTTAGCCTGATCACTGGCTATGCGCGTGAGGAGGTGCTCGGGCTGACGCCAAAGATCCTCAACTCCGGTTTGCAGGATGCGGCGTTCTACAAACGGATGTGGCATACCTTGGGCGAGAAGATGGCCTGGCGGGGCGAAATCTGGAATCGTCGGAAGAATGGCGAGATCTATGCCGAACGACTTTCGATCAATGTGATCCGCAACCCGATAACAGACGCCGCCGAGTACTACGTCGGCGTGTTTTCGGATAACAGCGAGGCCAAGGCGCACGCCGAGGCGCTAGATCGCATCGCGCATTACGACACCCTCACGGGTATTCCGAATCGACGTCTGCTGGTCGATCGTATGGCGCATTCCATCGGCCTTGCGCGGCGCGGCGCAAACAATATGGCGATCTGCTACCTCGATCTGGACGGTTTCAAACTGGTCAATGACTCCTATGGTCACGACACCGGTGATCGGCTTCTGGTCATCATCACGCAGCGCCTTTCCGGCACCCTGCGCGCCGGCGATACCCTGGCCCGACTGAGTGGCGACGACTTCGTCATGTTGTTCAACGATCTCGATCATGACGAGGAATGCTTCCAGGTGCTGGATCGTGTTCTTGCCGTCGTCTCTACGCCGATCTTGATCGAAGGTGCGACGCATACGTTGACCGCCAGCATCGGCGTGACGCTTTTTCCGCTTGACGATGCCGACGCCGATACCTTGCTGCGTCATGCCGATCAAGCGATGTACCGCGCCAAGGAAGCCGGCAAGAATCGGTTCCATCTATACGATCTGGAATACGACCAGCAGGTAAAAGCCCATCGCGAAGCCTTGCAACACTTGGCCGATGCGCTGCGGCGGGATGAGTTTGTGCTGTATTACCAGCCCAAGGTCAATTTGTTGACCGCCGAAGTGGTCGGCGCCGAAGCCTTGATCCGTTGGCAGCATCCCGCCCGCGGTCTATTGGCGCCGGCCGAGTTTTTGCATTTTCTGCCGGGCACGGATCTGGAAATCGCCGTCGGTGAATGGGTGATCGAGACCGCGCTGAAACAGGTTGCCGCCTGGAACGCGGCCGGCCTTGAACTGACCGTCAGTGTCAACGTCAGTCCGCATCACCTGCAGTCTCTCGATTTCGCCGAACGTTTGCGCCTTCTGCTGGGCGGATGCCCCGAGGTGTCGAGCCGGCATCTGGAACTGGAAATTCTCGAATCCGCAGCCATCGGCGACCTTGAACGGGCAATGCAGACGATGAACGCCTGTTTGGCCTTGGGGGTTCGCTTTGCGCTGGATGACTTCGGCACGGGCTATTCATCCCTGACCTATTTCCGCAAGCTGCCGATCGATACGCTCAAAATTGATCAAGCGTTCGTGCGCGACATGCTGGACGACCCGGAAGCGCTGGGCATCGTCGAAAGCGTGGTGCGTCTGGCCAAAGTGTTCAACCGGCCGGTGATCGCCGAAGGCGTGGAAACGCTTGAACATGGCGCCATGCTGACTTTCCTGGGCTGTCAGTTGGCGCAGGGCTATGGCATCTCTCGCCCGATGCCGGCGCAGCAGATGATCGAATGGGTTGCCACCTGGCGGTCCGGCGGCGACTGGCAAAACCTGGTCAATGGCGCGATCTGCCAGAGCGATGTGACCTTGAGTGTGGCCGGCGCCAGCCATCGCAAGTGGATCGAAGAGATCGCCCTTTATGTTCGCGACCCGTCGACCAAGGCATTCTCCAATTCGCATGCGCATCATGCGCATCAGTGTCGATTTGGCCACTGGTATTTGGGTAGCGGCCGCGTCGACTACGGTCAATGGCCGGAATATGTCGCGCTTGAGCCGTTGCATGCTCAGGTCCATGCACTGGCTCTTGAGCTGGTCGCGTTGACCGAGATCGGGCGCAGTCAAGATGCGGTATCCCGCCTGCCTGAACTGTTCGTCGCGCGAGACTCTTTGCTCGCCAGTCTGAAAAAGTTGATGGCAAGAGTCAGACGGGCAGGTGGTTTTGGCGGGCGTGAAACAGACTGCAAGTGCTGATTATCAGCCCAGTGCCGGGTGAGTTTTTGAGTAGTTGCCGATCGCCGCGTTGCATCAGGCGGATTGGGGTTGACTGAACGTTTGCACAAATAGAGTGATATGTTTGCGTCGACGCTATCATCAAATATCAAATCATCAATCGCGAACCTGAGGAGAACTGATTCGTGACCCGAATTCCCCCCGCAGTTTTCAACTATCGTTCAACTGATACCTTGTTTTCCGCGCTGGTTTCGGCGGTGCAGCGGTTTGGTCGCAATACGCCCGGACAGTGGGAAGACCAGAAACCAGGCGCTTATTCCTACGGCGATCTGCTCAAGATGACGCTGGCCCTCGGCCGGCTTGCCAGCAAGGTCAGCCGGCCGGGAGAGCATGTCGGCGTGCTGATGCCGAACATGGCTTCATCCGCAAGTTTGTTGATCGGGTTGTCGGCGTTTGGTCGCATCCCCTGCATGCTGAATTACACCGCCGGCAGCGAGGGGATGTTGAGCGCCTGCCAGACCGCAAAAGTGGCGACGGTGTTGACATCCCGCTTGTTTCTGACCAAAGCCGGGCTGGTTGAGCAGGCCGATGCGATGCACGGTGTGCGCTTCGTCTACCTGGAAGATTTACGCAAGCAATTCAATCTGTTCGACAAAGCCTGGCTGATGGGATTCGCTTACTGGCTGCCGCGGATGGGCGTGCCCAAGGGCGACCCGGAAGCGCCGGCGGTGGTGATGTTTACCTCCGGTTCTGAAGGCAAGCCCAAGGGTGTGGTGCTGTCTCATCGCGCGCTGCTGGCCAATGTGGCGCAGGCGATGCATGTGTTTCCCTTTGGGCCGAACGATACGGTGTTCAACGCGCTACCAATCTTTCACTCGCTCGGATTGACTGCCGGCACTTTGATTCCGCTGGTCAGTGGCGCGCGTCTGGTGATGTACACCAGTCCATTGCACTTCAAAGCGATACCCGAACTGGTACGCGATAAGCGCTGCACAGTGATGTTCGGCACCAGCACTTTCCTGCATCACTATGCCCGTCACGCCGGAGCGGATGATTTCAAGACCATGAAAATAGTCGTCGCCGGTGCAGAGAAGCTTGCTGACAGCGTGCGGCAAACCTGGCGTGAACGTTTCGGCATCGACATTCTGGAAGGCTATGGCGTGACCGAAACCGCGCCGGTTCTGGCGGTCAATCTGCCTGGCGAGAATTGCCCGGGTTCGGTCGGACGCCTGATGCCCGGCGTCGAAGCCCAATTGCTGCCGGTGGCCGGGATTGATGACGGCGCTGAATTGCATGTGCGCGGTCCCAATCTGATGTCCGGCTATTACCGCCACGATGCGCCCGGTGTGCTGGAGCCACCGAGTTCCGCCGCCGGCGCTGGCTGGCACAACACCGGCGATGTCGCGGCGCTGGATGCCAATGGCTTCGTTTTAATCAAGGGCCGCTTGAAGCGGTTCGCCAAGGTGGCCGGTGAAATGGTCTCGCTGGAAGTGGTGGAAGCCATCGCCCGGGCCGCTTCGAGCGAGTCGACGCATGCGGCAACCTGTGTTTCCGACCCGGCGCGCGGCGAGGTGATTGTGTTGTTTACCACCGACTCGGCGATGACTCGCGATCAACTCGCCGCAGCCGCGCGCGCGCTGGGCAGCCCGGAAATTGCCTTGCCGAAACGGATCGTGGTGGTGGAAAGCCTGCCGCTGCTGGGTACCGGAAAAATTGATTACGTCCGCCTGAAAGCGTTGGCGGAAGCGTCTTGAAATCGACCTGCCTGGGCTAAATATAAGTAATCATTGATATAATTCGTCAACTTTACGTATTGGAGTCAGTCATGCCCATCTACGCTTACAAATGCAGTGAATGCGGTTTTGAACAGGATGTGATGCAGAAAATGAGCGATGCCCTGCTCACCGAGTGCCCGTCCTGCAAAAAATCAACCTTCAGCAAACAGCTTTCCGCCGCCGGTTTCCATCTCAAAGGCTCCGGCTATTACGCTACCGATTTCAAGAACAGCGGCTCGAAACCCGAAGCGCCCGCTTGCGGCGCCGGCGCTTGTCCGGCCTGTGTAAGCTGAACGGATGCAATGAACTCATCCGGGCTAGAATCACCAGCATGAGTTCAATCACCTTCGATACACTCAAATTCGTCAAACGCTTGGAATCTCCGCTTGAAGAGTTGGCCAGCAAAGTCTTTCTGAAGGCCGGAATTGAAGCCGTCAAGAATGCTGTTGTTAAATCGATGGCCGGAATGTTGATTTTCAAGTTGTGCTTATTGCCGCGTTGGTGAAATTGTTTTGAACGGATATTTCCCAAGTTGATCTGGTTTCTCCCTTTTCATCGGGCAAAACGCTTTAGCGCTTTGCCCGATTTGTTTGAAAGCCTTGTTTGAAAGCCCTTTTTGACCGCACTTAAACGCTATTTCGTTACCGGCCTGCTGATCTGGGTGCCGCTCGGCATCACCATCTGGGTGGTCAGCGCGCTGATAGGCGCGATGGATCAGAGCCTGCTTCTGCTGCCAGCAACCTGGCGGCCGGATTTCTGGCTCGGCATCCATATCCCGGGGCTGGGCGTGATCCTCACCGGCGTCGTCATTGTGGTGTCCGGTTTGTTTGCCGCCAACCTGATCGGTCAGCGTCTGGTGCGGTTCTGGGAAAGTTTGTTGCACCGGATTCCAGTGGTGAAATCGATTTACGGCAGCGTCAAACAGGTTTCCGACAGCCTGCTGTCCGGCTCCGGCATGGCGTTCAAAAAAGTCTTGCTGGTGCATTACCCGCACCCGGATGCCTGGTCGTTGGCGTTTCAGACCAACATCCCGGATGAGGTGAAAGGGCAACTCGATGCAGAGCATGTGGCGGTGTTCATTCCGACCACGCCCAGTCCGGTCAACGGTTTCTATTTTTATGTTCGGCGCGATGCGGTGATCGAACTCGATATGACAGTCGATGCCGCGCTCAAAGCCATTGTTTCCATGGGTGTGGTGGCGCCGGTGATGAAACCGGATGTCGGCAACTACCCGGGCGATTGATTCAGTTCTTCAGGATTTATCTTATGCGTACACATTATTGCGGCGCCGTCACCTTGGCGGACAACGGCAACATCGTCAATCTTTGCGGCTGGGCGCATCGCCGGCGCGACCATGGCGGCGTCATCTTTATCGATCTGCGTGACCGCGAAGGCACGGTACAGGTGGTGATCGACCCGGATACTCCGGAAGCCTTCAAACTGGCCGAGGAAACCCGCAGCGAGTTCGTCCTGCGCGTGGTCGGCAAGGTGCGTGCACGTCCGGCTGGCACCGAAAACCCGAATCTGCCCACCGGCATGATCGAGGTGCTGACGCAATCACTGGAAATTCTCAATCCCAGTCTGACGCCGCCGTTCCAGATTGATGACGACAACATCAACGAGAACATCCGTCTGCAATATCGTTATCTCGATCTGCGCCGCGAACCGATGCAGAAGAACATGCGTTTGCGTTATCGCGTCTCCAAACTGATGCGCGACTACCTCGACCAGCAAGGCTTTATCGAAATCGAAACCCCGATGCTGACCCGCAGCACGCCTGAGGGCGCGCGCGATTACCTGGTGCCGTCGCGGGTGCATGACGGCATGTTCTACGCGTTGCCGCAATCGCCGCAGCTGTTCAAGCAGTTGCTGATGGTGGCCGGCTATGACCGTTATTTCCAGTTGACCAAGTGTTTCCGTGACGAAGATCTGCGCGCCGACCGGCAACCGGAATTCACCCAGGTCGACCTGGAAACCTCGTTCATGGGCGAGGAGGAAATCATGACGCTGGTGGAAGGCATGATCCGCGACATGATGTTCAAGGCGCAGGGCACCGAACTGCCCGCCGCGTTCCCGCGCATGACCTTCCATGAAGCGATGAATCGCTATGGCTCCGACAAACCGGACATGCGGGTGACGCTGGAAATCACCGAATGCACCGATGCGATGAAGGACGTCGCGTTCAAGGTTTTCTCTGGTCCGGCGAACGACCCGAAAGGCCGTGTCGCCGCCTTGCGTATACCCGGCGGTGCGACATTGAGCCGGGGCGAGATCGACAGTTACACCGATTTCGTCAAGATCTACGGCGCCAAGGGTCTGGCCTACATCAAGGTCAACGATGTGACCCAACTGAATGAAACCGGCCTGCAATCGCCCATCGTCAAGAACCTGAACGAGGCGGCGCTGAAGGTCGTCATGGAGCGTACCGGCGCGCAAAACGGCGACTTGATTTTCTTCGGCGCCGACAAGGCCAAGGTCGTTAACGATGCACTCGGCGCGCTGCGCCTGAAGGTTGGCCATGAAAAAGGCCATGTCGACGGTCGCGCCTGGGCGCCGCTGTGGGTGGTTGACTTCCCGATGTTCGAATACAACGAAGATGAAAACCGCTGGGATGCACTGCATCACCCATTCACCGCGCCGAAAGACGGGCACGAGGAGTATCTGACCAGCGATCCCGGCAAGGCGTTGTCGAAAGCCTATGACATGGTGCTCAACGGTTGGGAAGTCGGCGGCGGTTCAGTCCGTATTCATCGCCAGGAAGTGCAGGAAAAAGTCTTCGCCGCGCTCAATATCGGCGAGGAAGAACGCCGCGAGAAGTTCGGCTTCCTGCTCGACGCGCTGCAATACGGCGCGCCGCCGCACGGTGGTCTCGCCTTCGGTCTGGATCGCCTGGTGACGCTGATGACTGGCGCCGAATCGATTCGCGATGTCATCGCTTTCCCGAAAACCCAGCGCGCTTCATGTTTGATGACCAGCGCGCCGAACGTGGTCGACGAGAAGCAATTGCGTGAACTGCATATT